>Ga0209611_10001120_pt1 | contig 44312 bp, 30 predicted proteins | sample S1TSphgellanicum_3_FD_187693 | JGI IMG/M metagenome (GOLD analysis project Ga0209611, IMG submission 187693) | Host-associated microbial communities from peat moss isolated from Minnesota, USA - S1T2_Fc - Sphagnum magellanicum MG (SPAdes) (version 2) | ecosystem: Host-associated > Plants > Peat...
CCAGGACCAGCCGCGTGACAACAGCGAGTATGACCGGATCGTGTGTGCGGAGCTGCCAGACAAATCCACTCACCCAAAGCTTTACAACATTGTGACATCTCGCATGCTGCATGGGCCATGTGGGGCCTTACATCCTTCATGTGCTTGCATGGTGAATGGGGCTTGCAGCAAGGGTTATCCCAAGACTTTCCAGCTCCAAACTGAGGACTCCACCAGCAGCTACCCAACCTACCGACGACGGGACGACGGCAGGACCTTCACCCACCCCACGTAAGTGCAGCTGTTGGAAATTTGTCTTAAAGGACATCCTTTTTGGGGGCAAGGTTGTTGTCATGGGAGGTGATTTTAGGCAGCTATTGCCTGTGATTCCCCGGGGCACGAAAGGCTAGATTGTGGATGCCAGTCTCAAGAGGTCTATAATCGTTTAGCACAGTGTTAAAGTGCGTCACCTACATGAAAACAAGCGTGTTCAGAGGCTTCTGGCACAAGGTGGAGCCACCGTTGCGGTCGATGCCCAACAACAACAAGCTTGGGCAAACTATTTACAGCGCATTGGGGAGGGCACATAGCAAGTCTTTCCTGAGGTTGGGGAGCAGGCTATTTTGATCCCAGAAGACATGTGCTGCCAGGGTGACACCATTGATAGCGTGGTCGATGAAGTTTACGGTGACCTTGGCCGCTTCACAGATTCATAGTCACGCAATGAGCACATCATTTAGAGGGCCATTTTAACTCCATTGAACGAGGACGTTGACAACATCAACACTGCCATCATGAATCGATTTGACCTCACCACACCTGACGGCCCACCAGCACAACGCCGCACGTACCAGAACGTTGATTCCATTGTGCAAGGCGAACAGAGAGGGGTTTACCCCACTGAGTTTCTAAACTCCCTCAGCATGTCAGGGGTGCCACCACACACTTTGACCTTGCAAGAAGGATGCCCGGTGATTTTGCTGCGGAATATGTCGGGCGGCCTTGTAAATGGCACTCGGCTTATTGTGGTCAAGCTGATGCAACACATAATTGATGCTGAGATTGTCACAGGACCAGACAAAGGTAGGCGCGTTTTCATTCCCCGCCTCATCATCACTCCCTCTGACACGGAAAGGATGCCTTTTACTCTTCATCGGCGACAGTTCCCATTGCGGCTCGCATTTGCCATGATTATCAACAAGGCCCAGGGGCAAACACTGCAGACAGTGGGGGTGTACTTACCCAAGCCTGTTTTTTGCCATGGGCAGCTTTATGTGGCTTTCTTTCGGTGCAACTCACGATGGGGCGTCCGGGTGCTGGTACGGGGTGGCAGCAGGGCAACTTTAAATGGGGCCCCTGCTAACGTTTACACCAGTAATGTGGTCTACCGTGAGGTGCTACAATGATTCTTCTTGTGGGTACAGGGTTCTTTGGGGTCTCCTTTGGACTCCCAATTTTTTTCCAGGGCTTGGGCTTTGGTTTCATCCAAGGGGACTTTTATATATATCAGGCATTCCGCCCATGTATGTTTTCATGGGGGACTTTTCAAAAACAATAAATTAAAAAATTAAAAAAAACTGCTCTGCGCCTTTCTGTGTCTCTCTCTTGGTTTAAAGAAACCAGGGGACTTCACAGTGTCCGAAGGTCACGGGTACCCACTAGTTAGATATGAAAGTGTAAAAGATTTGCAAGTGTGAGTGTAAGAGTGTGTGTGTGTCGGCCAGAGATTGGTATCCCAAAAAATCTGCAAGTCCACCATCAATAGGATTGCATGTAAAGGAGAGGGCATCTTGAGCAACACGTCGACAGATTGCAACTGGCTTTGCCCCCCAACCCCTGTTGCTTCCACACTTCCCAAGACTGGAAAAGACGAGTTTGGAGGCCACTTGGCATTTATGCATTAGATTTGGCTTCACATTGCTCATTCATTAACTGGGTTGCCATAGGCTGGGAAGTGGGCTTTCTCAGTATTGCAAGGGGAAGGAGGGAGGGACGGGAGGGATGGAGGAAGATCTTTCTTCGCTTTTATTAAAGTCCCAGTTGGTTTGTTTTTTTTAAAGGAGATTTTTGTTTGTTTGTAGCCAAAGTGGTGATCATCCATGGGATGATGATGATGTAGCAAAATGTGGATGATCCATCCCTAGGCTAGGAAGCAAGCTTTAGCTAAATCCGGCTACAAACCAGACTAACTACTGCGACCCAAACTAGTTTTTCCACCAATTCTGGTCGTAAACTGAGTTTCATCCTCTCTTTCCTTTCTCCTGAGCACCTCCATTGCTGCTACCTATATTTTCACTACTCTTACCTGTACCAATTACCATAATTACTCTCGACCCTTGTGCATTAAAAATGCTGAGTTTCAGCATTTCATACTGAGATTTAATAAAATTTCATTGCTTTGCGAAGGCCACTGAAAAGAGGGGATCGTGTGTGAAAGAGAGGGTGATTGGACGGATAACTTTACAAAAAACCAAATATAGAAATCTGGAAATTTTTTTTTTTTTTTTTCTCACTTCTAGCCATTGAAAACCTCCATAATCACTTCATTGTTGATTATTATTTTTATTTTTTTTTGGGTTGAAATTTCGCCAATTTCACACAAAGGTTGCTTTTGTCCTTTAATTTGCCCTTTTTCACTCCTTTCCTTTGCAGAGGGATAGAGAGGCAAAGAGCTCTTTGCTGGGGACCTTTACCCTTCCATTTTCCCTCTTGCACTATGTCCTTTTACATCATCATCTTTTTGGGTGGGAGTAGAATGTGATTGGTCCTATAGGTAAATTATCTAAGTGTATCTATGAAGGAAGGTAGTTTGTTTTGTTTTGTTTTGTAGTTATGAGATCCACCAAACCGGGATGCTTCAGATCATGCTCTTGGTGTCTTTGGAAAGCTCTCCACGAGGAGGGGTGCATGGGCTTTGCTTCCCATGACATTTGGACTTGCGGTGCAAAAGTTCTTGAATATTGAATGATTTCTTCACTGCAAAATTAAATGAAATTGTAGCTGAAAATTTCGGAGGAATTGGAATGTGCCTTTGGTGTTGTTGGAAAGAACTTGATGAGCAGGATTTAATGGAATTTATTTGGTAAGAGTGTGGATTCAGAATGTGGGAGATATTGGTTTTTAAGTGATTTCTGCCACTGAAAATTCAAATAAATTCCAAAAAAACCACATTTTGGAAGGAAAAATCAGTTGAGGACATGGTAACACTTGGGCCAACGGCACAGGCCACACTAGGGTGAGTGGGCCTATTGCCATTCACTAACTTATATGTGCATCTTGATAGAAAAACCCATATTGGGTATTTAGGAGTAAATTCACCATTGTAAAAAATACACAACACAAAATTAATATATTAACACATTAAGTATTGAAAATACGCACACATGTGAACAATGATGAATACAACTAAAAACAATATTGGATAAAAAACATGAGGAGCGTTGTTTCAATTTTTGATGATTATAAATATTCAATCATTTATAAATAATATTTTAACAAGTGACTATATATTTCCATGATGTTGAAAATATAGTAAAACATAATTTAATAATAAATAAATGAAGAGTGAAAAATATAATAAAATAATTTAGTAATAAAAATGAATATTAAAAATTAAATTTCATATTACGATTTATAGGTTCTCGTATAAGCTTAGCCACATCAACATGCCTCATATAATAAAACTTCCCAAAAATTTTCAAAATCAAAAAACATACTCCAAAATCATTCAATCATTTGAGTTGGGGTTATAATTTTTTTTTCTATTTACCAAAATTGAACATACATTGATTTTATTCTTCTTTTGTTTTCTAGGACTATTTATCACGAGAATAAGCTCACCTACTCTAGTATTAGATAAACCATCTTGTTCATTGCCATGTCCCACCAAACTTGTAAAGTAAAAAAACAATGAAAAGGGTAGAGAAGAAAATAACAAATCATGCATATTTTGTCTACCTATCTAGCATATTAGACTTATTGGTAAAGGCATCCTTACTTGGTTTCCTTACTTAGACCCTAGTTGGTCCTCAATTTGTTATCTTATTCCTAGTTTTTTTTGTTATTTGTAAATTTTGCCTATTTAGGGACCAAATGGCAAAAATAGTGATCACATTCACAAAATCAAGGGTCAAAAAAATTTCTTTTGGGAGAATTATATGTTGCCCAAATAAAGTTTATAGTATATGGGCTTTCAAGATTTGCAGGTCATTATAAGAATTCACGACTTTTCAAAATGTTTGATTTGATTGTTTTCTTTGTTTTGATTATAAAATTGGTCAATTTAACTATAGGCCCTTGATTGCTAATGTGCCATGTCTTTTTTAATTAATTAATTATTTTTTATTAAAATTAATATAACTATCTAAATAGCTAATGTAGGTAAGTAAATAATTAATTCAACATTATTTTAAGCATTAATTTTTTTTGAAAAAAGTTCAGTCATTGTAAAATTATAAAATCTTATAAATAGTTTGAGCTATTATATCTAGGACAACTAATATAATATGCATGTAATTTTGTAAAGTACTTGAACTAAGTAAGGTCTAAGAAAAAAATATATATATGGTTCCCTCCAGAGTACAATGATATTGATATCGAAACCATATATATCCAAACATAAATTTCCCTCCAATTTTGGATTTACTTTTTAGGTCCATGTTTTATTTGATTTTTTCCAAGAATATTGTTATAAATTCAATAAAAGGCACGGATGGTTTTTTAAATCATGTTAATAAACCCATTTTGATGCCATTTTATTGTTCTTGTATGCATGATACAAGATAAAATTGAAGACACATACTTTTTCACTTTATTATGTTTCCACAAATTGTTCATCTTCACATGATGATAGACATTTGATGGCATGGATTTAGAGGCCACCATAATCTTTGAATGTGCATATGTTGCTACCAATTTTAGGGAGAATTTTGTTCAACATCACACATAAAGTGAAGGAAGATGATTACTTTGAGGACGTGAGGATGGATATTTTGAGTATGTGTTATGAAATCCAAGATATATGGGAAATGAGATGTTCATCATATTAGGGTAACAAGATGAAAACTAGCTTCAACTGCATACATAATTAATCTTGTTACATTGAATGTTTTAGGAAAATCTAATTGATTTTTTTTTGTAGAAGAATTAATTGATCATGTTACATTGAGTGCTTACAAAAAATATGTATGTTAGGTATAGAATGTAAATAGAACGAGGAATTGGCAATTTGAAATGGAAATGGAAAGGGCTCATAAATATGTTTGAATCAACAAGGCCAAAATATTGTCATAGCTCCATTCTATCTTTTAGGAACCACCAAAAATATAACCATTGTTTCAATTTCAAAAAAAAAATGTTTTCAAAATTAATGCATTGATAAAAACTTCTAAAAAAATGGCATTCACATGTTCACTATGTAATAAGTTTTAAAAATCTGAAATAAAAGATGATGACAACAATTCTATGAGATGAAAAAACACAAATGTGTTTGTAACCAATGTTTTTATTACTCAAAGGGATTCTTAAAAGGTCTTGAAATGATTTGAAAATAACAAATTTACGGGAATGTTTTTAATTGTAACACAAATTTACATCATAGTATAATGTTTGACATATTTTTGGGTCATATGAATTAAAGCCATTATTTTGATGACTTGTAAATCATGAACTTTAAAATATTCCTTTTAAGTGACTAACCATGTTATGCCATCATGTCAACTTGATTAACTAATCCATTCCTTATAAGGATTCAATTTGTTTAGCACTTTTGGCTTGTAATTGGAAGAATGGATTCACATCTCTTCTAATGTATAGCCCTATTCAATAGTTTTCTACATAAAAGATGCATGAACCTCACATATGAGCACTAAGAGAAATTATGTTCACAAAAATCTTATTATTATGCAATTACATGTCCTTTGCAACTAATGTGCAAATACATTGCATTTTTTCACAAAAATGTGGTGCATTAATAAATTAAATGCAACATCTAAAATTCATGAAATTTTATTTAATCACATAATAGTTGCACATTGTGCCCCTCTACAATTAAAATATGCACCATATATGTGATTTTGGTCAATGTTTTTTGACTTTATTTACAAGTTGCATGGTGTGACATGTGTATGACCCTAGATAGTACGATCATGCCATGCTTACGCATTACCACCATAGTAAATCTAAACTAGCACACCCATCATCAAGTCCTCCATGAAGTCATTATAGTATCAACTTTTCAACCATCGAGTTATATATGGGCCAACAACTAATATGCAATTAAATTTCAATGCAAATTTTGAAATTTTGATGAAATATGCAAAAGCAAATGACACATAGTAGTAAGTTATTAAATTTCCCCGTTTGTATCAATGACCTTCATGCACATATGTTTGTTTTGAAGAAATTCAATATCAATTAGAAAGGAGGTTTATTTTTATTTTAAAATTGTGCATTTTTTAGTTTTTTGTGATGCAACTATGATATGTGTTGCATAGCTAAGATTATTTTTTTCCTTTTTGGCTTCAATTTAGATTTTAAAATGAGAGGTTGTTGCAATTATTATTGTTCATTTTTAAAACATGGACGCTAAAAGGTCCAATTTGATGTATTGAAAAATTATGCCAAAAGTGGAGCCCCATGGTTTTTAAAATGAAAAGTTGGGTTCAAACCCACACTTGAAAAACTAGTAAAAATACATTTAGGGCCAAAATTGGAACCAAAGGTTATTTTTTTAAATGGGAAAACATTCTAGTACTCACATACCCACCCTACCTTGCCCACCTAGTTTAGTTAGGATGTCACAAATGAGAATTGAACCATTCACCTACATGAGAAAAAAAACCAAATCTTCAACCAATGCACCACACCAAGTCATGAAATAATAAAATTTGTCAACATATTACTATAAACACGTTTATTTCACATCTCTTTACATGACTTACTTAAGTAGGTTGTAAAAATATAGTTAAAATGGTTAATATTATAGAAGTAGGCATCCTAAATTGTTTAAATGCAATTTTTTACAATTAATTAAAACCAAACAATTACCTATAATGTTTAATCTACCTATCAATTTTTTAAAAGAGTCCAATTGTATTACCTAATGAACCTAAACTTCATAGGTTTAACACTCCAAACCAAGGAACCTTCCAATTTTAATAGGTACCTTATTTTGAATTTTAAGTAGGTAGGTGATGTAGGTAGGTGAGGTACCTATATTCCAATTTAATATATATCATATAATTGTTTCAATGGGTATTTTCATCCACCATGACTATAGTCATAAAAAATGACATAGGAATCACATAAATGATATGACTATCATACCAACTACATGGCATTAATAGTTTGAATCATATTCGAATACATAATTATGTATAGTTGTTGTGTCATATATGAATACATTTCATTACTACAAAAATAAGTTTATTTGACTTGAGAATGTAGTGAAGGACTCAATTCAGATAAGTGTAAAAAAGACTATCATGTCAATATGGACAAGTTTATTTGAACTTGTCCATTATAACCAAGTGGTTCTGTTATTAGTACAAGGCAATTATTTGATTATTCAATTTGTTTGGTAAACAATGGACCATTTGATTGGGCAAATTTCCACCTAAATTAAAATGATGAATTTGTATTAAATTAAATATCATTATTATTATTATTATTGTAGGTAGGTAGGTAGGTGATAGCCTAACCAAATCTACTTGAAATAACCTACTTAACCTAGTTTACCTACCCTAGCCCCCTAGGAATGCAAATAGGTTACCAGTATAAAAATTTGAACATCTCATCTTCACAATAATAAATCAAGTTCTTACCAATGGACTAAACCATGAAAAAGTGACAATTTTTGTTGATTTTTTTATTTCATTTCACTATTATGTAGATAAGTAAAAAGGTTCAATAATTATTAGGTAGGTTGGTAGGCAAGTTATAAAGGTATGAATAAAGTAACTAATTAAATAGTTAGTTGGTAGGTATGTAAGTGGATAGGTAGGAGGTAATAGGTAAGTATTTGTATGTATGTAGGATGTAGGAGGTAAATATGTAAGTGTGGGTAGGAAAAAACATACATATGTGAAAGGTAGGTAGGAGGTAGGTGGGTAAGTGGGTAGGTAGGCAAGTAAACCCAAGCTACCTATCTAATTAGGTTAAGTAGTAATTAACTTGGCCATAATTACCAAGAATGTCATTTTGTTTTGTCAAACTTGATTAAATGTCCCACTTAATTAGAACCCATTGGCCATTTTGAAGATGATAATCAATTTTTTGTTCAACTTCATTGGACATTCAATTTCACATATAGTCAAAAAGGTTATTATGATCAAGTTCACTAGTCAAAAAATTCATGTCATTCAATTTTTGAGCCTCTAGTCAAAGTGTACATGCCCATTAATAAGGAAGAATTGGTTAATCACCTTGAAACATTTGAAAAGCTTGCTTTTGTAATAGTTTTTGTAAACATATTTAGAATCAAGGATGCCATGTTTTGGCATAACGAAAGGATAATTGTATGAGAGGCCATTAGACCACAAACATATGCAACTTGAATAATTGTGGCATTTGACAATCTCAAGTGCTCGCCATTCCACACTATCACCCACAACCTTATGCCAATCTCTATGTATTTCACATATAGACACCACAACATGGAAAGGTTCATAATTAGGTGTGCTAGAATATGACCTATGATATAAATGTCATTTGAAAGAGGTGGCAATAAAATGCCATAGCTTGAAACTCAAGTTGGGGGCTATATTGGTCTAATTTTGAAAAAATAGGTGGTAGTTTTGGGACTCATGGAAGCTCATAGTCAAGGTGCTTGAAGGATCGTGCTAGCCAATATACACCATTAAGGCTTGAACAATTTCACAAAGCTTCCCAATAAAGATGGAAAAGACCACAACGAAAGTAGGAAGACCTCCCAAAAGTACAAATCATGCCTAAAATAGTCATAAAAGACATTCTTGTCTTCCCAAATTTTATTCCCAAGCACACCATACTAACACCATTGTTATAGACATTGTCAAAGTGAAAAAAAATTAAGTTTCACATGTGGAGCTCAAACAAAAAAATGACTTTTAATCTTCATTGCACACCTCTCCACTTGGATGTTCATGTTCTTGCACTCTTTTTCACATTGCCCCTTTCTATGTGCTTGCACTACTTTGCATAATGGCCAAGTTTGCACAATGGCTAGTTGTGGCACTTTGTTTGCTCCATCTCGCCTTCAATGGTTCTATCTTTTTTTCTTCTCTTTGTTCCCTCTTACAACACCACTTTGCATTTGTTCATTATTTGAACACCCTCTCATTCACACTAAACTTTTTTTTCATCTTTTCTTTTCTTGTTCACTTAGGTTAGCTTTCATAACAATTCCACACAAGCTTTGTAAAACCATTCACTTGAGTTTCACAAAATGTTTGTGCACAAAATATCTACACTAAGCATGCCAAACTCTAACCATAGTTGGCTATAAATTTTGGTGCAGAATCCAATTTTGCCCCCATTGGAACTTTCAACTTGATGTTCAAACAATAATTAATGTGTTTGCATTATCTCCAAGGTATAATAATCAAACTTTAATTCTGGAATATAATTACAATAAAAAATATTATTGTGGTAGAATAAATTCAATTTACTAGCTTTTGTAAACAAAAGTGTTTGAAAATCACATTCATTATTTTAAGAGGATAGTTAAATATTTGCACTATTTTAGAATAATCTATCATGAATTTTTCTAAAGGTTAGTAGGTGAGGTTTATTCCCATTGATTTAAGAGAAGATCTAATGTCTTTTCTAACACATGAATTTGTAAATTGGTGAAGAAATCGAAAAGAGGATCAAGAAATCCACAAGTTTATGGGTGGTGGGGACCCCTTTTGGTTTCTCATCCTCTTTTTGTTTGTTTTAAGAAGCTTTGTGAAAATGTATTTGGGAGAAGTTTATAATAGAAAAGAAATGTGGTGTTTGGAGGAGGGTAGATTTTATTTGTGTGTTTGCAATTGTATGTATTCATTTTTCTTTTGATATAAGAGATTGTAGCCTACTAGATCTTTATTTTGCATTTACTTGTTGGATGGTAGTTTAAACTATGGAAAACAACAACATAATTGGAAAACAATTTAGGGAGGTGAAGATATTTTGTCCCTTCTAGGACAATTTGCAATAATGTAAATGTGATTAAACCAAGATAATAATTACCTTCCTTCACCATACTATATATATATAGTTCATAATTTTCATTTTATTTTTAAATGGTAATTTTTCTTATAAATAATTAGACCCTATTAGGTTTTTTTCATTTCATTTTGCATGTGTTTTATAATTCAAAAATCCCCATCTAATGTTAATTCGTGATTTTTGACTCCACATATATACACTTGATATTTACAATTTGACCACTGTTTCACAAAAATCAAGTTTCCAATCCATGTATCAAGGATTTTATGGATAATTTTATTATATTGAAAATTATCTTGGAGGTTTTTTTAAAGTCTTGGAGATTCAAAAGATCTTTATTGAAATTTTGATTAGGATTCACTTTGCATCAATGTATTTGTGTTTCATTGCAGATTGGTTTTAGGTCAATGGGTTGTGTCTTGGGAAATTGGAAAATAAACAATGAAATATATTGCATTTTGTTAACTTTTTCAAAGGCTTTAGTAAATGTTTTCACAATGGATTGTTATGTTTGTAGCTCATCCTTTATTTGAAAATATTTCATGTATCTATTACATACATTAGTTATTAGTTTTGAGAACATGGTAAATTTGGGGCACCAAGCTTAGATGTGGAAACTATTGAATTTTTTGAAAAATTGTTGACCCCAACTTATTACTTAACCCAATTAATTTAACTCTTTTGACAAGGATTGCTTATTCCAAGGACGCTCTTGTTTCTTTTACAAGGTTTGATGTGAAAGGTTTTAAGTGATATTTTAGAAGTCATGTTGACACCCTTCACTTAACAATGTTGCAATGTATTGTTGCACTCAAGTTGGACCATTTATTCCAACACAACCATACACATATTGGGGGAGGGGAAGGAATGATGGATGCTCATGCATTATAACTGTGATATTGGTATAACGCACATATATATTAATGTTGGGGTCGATATTCACATTGGTGGGTGAAAACTTTCTAGCTTCAATTTTAGTTAATAAAAATCAAACAAGAACTAGATTTGATTTTCTAAACCACCATAATCAAACTTGGTTTTTAAAAAAATTGGACCCAAAACCACGTTCTTAGTTCTATCATGAGTGGAATTAAAATTGGAATGGGAATCAAAATACATGTCTTTTGAAGAGAAAAAACTTTAACTAAGGTTAATTGATAATTAATTGATGTTATGCACATGCATTATAAATGTGATATTGGTATAACGCACATATACATTAATGTTGGGGTCGATATTCACATTGGTGGGTGAAAACTTTCTAGCTTCAATTTTAGTTAATAAAAATCAAACAAAAACTAGATTTGATTTTCTAAACCACCATAATCAAACTTGGTTTTTTAAAAAATTGGACCCAAAACCACGTTCCTAGTTCTATCACGAGTGGAATTGAAATTGGAATGGGAATCAAAATACATGTCTTTTGAAGAGAAAAAACTTGAACTAAGGTTAATTGATAATTAATTGACATTAGTTCTAGTTTGGATTGATAAAAATAAAATCAAAATCAGGTTTGATTCTCAAACGAGAATTGATTTTTTAAAAAAAAATTGTGTCAGAAACTAAATCCCCAATTCCATTTATGTGTGGAACCAAAATTGAAACCATGGGAAATCAATTTATTTTTTAGAACTGAAATTGGACGGTTTTTCATAAAAGTAAAGAACTACCGAATGCCAATATTACTTAAGGTCCCATATCAAACTAAGACTAATATATAAAAATTGGTATTGCATCAAGTAATGATATCCAATTAGTTGTGTTCTTCAATACCTATATTCATATCGATACTATATATTTAGATGCACCCTATATATCAATATAACATTAGTGGATGCCCAAAAAATAAGCAAATTTTTGGAAACCACAACATGAGGGATAGAGAGGTGGATTGTTAGGACAACAAAGACATGATCTATTGGTGAAAACACAATTGGGAACATGAAAGGAATAATATGATGTTTTGAAATTCAAGATATTATTACATTAAGTTATTTATTTAATCCTAATTTGAAGCCAAATCTTTAAAAAAATGGAAGCTAATTTATTTCTAAGGATAGTGTCCACCCAAACATTTTAACTCCTCTTAACCACAATCAAACATCACTTGCCAAGTGATGCTTGAGAATATTTTAATCTTTTGGTGTGAATGAAATAAAATTGGAGGTTAGTTTTTTTTTTTTTTTTTTTTTTTTTTTTTGCCCCCATTTCATTTACTCCCTAGGTGTGAATGCACCTTAAAGCATTTTTTTCGTGAAAGCATGATTCTTAGCTCATGCTTGTTTAATCTTTAAGTCATTGCTAGAAATGATAACCTTGGTTTTCCCACAAGGGTTTTAAGTAAGGTCCTCCACATGAGACATAGTTGGGACATTTCCAAAATGTTTGATTTATCTTTTTTGAGAAAAAAATCATTAGATTTGAAAAAATTAAAAATCATGTTACAACATTTCCCTCTTGGTTTTGGTTTGGTAACAATTTTTTTATAAAAATGTTTAAATAGGTTCTTAGAACATGTCATCAATTAATGTGAGATCTCTTTTGGGTTCCTCATGATTAATGTGATGTTAAAAAAATGAAAAAAAAAATTCATGATAATTTTTCTTTTACAACAACATGATGATGTAAATTAAAATTAGATTTATTTAAAAAATTTCCACCTAGTTATTACCAATTTATCATACAATTTCAATTATACCCTACCTATCTATTATCATGCCAAAAATCTCAAACAAACTCTCAAGCACACTAGCTTCATTGTTTAGTACAAATGCTGAATTATGAAATGTTATTATTATTATTATTATTATTATTATTTCTTGCCTAATAAATAAATAAATTTAGGCTGTGGAACCAGGCTAATGTACAAGTAGAAGTACCTAGACAAAGGCCTCTTTCACTCTTTAGGTGGACTGAAGATATGGAGTCTTAGATAGCCTTTTTGGGGGCAGGAATTTCGCCAAAAAAATGAGACCAAATTTTATTTGTATCTTTTATATTTTTGAAATGAAGTGATTTTGGAGGTTTTCAATCGCCAGAAGTGAGGAAATTTAATTATAATAAAAATGGCCTTGATTTCTATATTTCAGTTTTCCACATCTAGCCAAAAATATAAAAGGATTATCAAAGATTTTGTACTTAGGCCCGTTTTACACTAGGAGTCTCAGGGCCGATGTTCAACCCAAATCAAAGCATTCCTACTGGTGCAAAAAAGTTGAAATCGGCCCCAAGGCCAAAAAAAAGGGTACAATTGAATTTGAGAGGCCAATTTAAATATGTCAAATTTCAATTATTATTTTTTAAATGATGATTTTTAAAAATATTTTCATATATATATATATATATATAATGAAAGTCATGGAGCCTGTTTTTGAAGGGGGGTACTTTCATCAATTTTAAAATTTTACTTTAGGTTTTAAAGTATCCCCTAGTTTGGGATGCAGAAAAATAAATAAATAAATAAATAAATAAAATTCAGTAATTGAGTTGTGAGAACTAAAAGTGAAAACTGATTTTTGTTAATTACATTTGTGAAAACCGACTGATTGAGAATTTTTAAAAAAAAATTGATACCCAACCAGATTCTCAGCAAGCCCAAAAAAATATATAAAATAATAAAATTAAATGAAAGAAGAGTCAAACCAGTTCTCACAAACCTATGTGAAAACTGGAATTGGCCAAATCTCACAAACCCTAAACCCTAAACCAGCCACAAACCGTAAACCCTAAACCCTAAACCAGATGTGGCTAAATCTTCATATGGATGATCACCACTGTTCCCTCTACATCTTCATTAGGGATTATTGCCAGCTTTGGCTACAACCAAAAAATTCCTTAAAAACACACACACACACACACACACACACACACACACACAATGTGGAGACAAAAGCTCGCGTGCTACTCATGTTGGAGCATTAGATCCTTTCACCCAAGGGGGGTTGGGACCACAAATCCCCCTTTTCTTTTGCTTGATTCCCACCATCACCCCACTCCCAATCAGGACCAAGTTGAAGATTTCCACCTTAGCTATATTAAGGAAGATGATACTTGCTTGGCTTGCTTGGCAAGGGGGAGGTGGTGAGTCCTACAGAACATTCTCTGGGACCTTCCTTTCCCCATGGCAGGCATACAAACAGCCAATTATGTGATCCAACTGAAGAGGTGGGAACTCTATTATTATTATTATTATTATGTATGTATACTTATCAAAAAAGTTTGAATTCTCTGTAGCTTGTTGGTTGGTTTGATGCAGAGCACGTAAGCCAGGCTTGCCCACCCCATGTGCTCCAAGTATGGAGCTAGGAGCTTGTTAAGTTATAAATATCATGCAACCGCCCCCTCTTTAATTTAAACCTTGGTGCAGGCTAGGCAACAACTTGCATATGTTCCAAACTTAGTTTGGAGGCAGCTTATGTATGGTGCAATGATAATAATAATAATAATAATAATAATGAGAGCAGCATCTCCAGAGGTGCCAGCCGAGTATGTGACCCTGGCCAAAAAACAAAAATTCTCACATCCAAGTTTAGTTTTTTTTTTTTCAACACCACCAATAAAACTCAAACCTGGACTGCAAATTGGTGGGAGACTACTGATATCAAGCCAGCTGGACGAATCATTATGGTTGACCAATCAGAAACTGGAAGCAGCAGTCAGATCAATCACCAATCAGCCTGGAGGTGCCGAGTATGTGACCCTGGCTAAAAAATTATTTCTCACATCCAAGTTTAGTTTTTCTTTTTTGTGGACCCCACCCATAAAATCAAAACCTGGACTGCAAGTGGGAGACTACTGATAGATAGCAAGCCAGCTGGACCAATCATTACGGTTAGCCAATCAGAAACTGGGAGCAGCAGTCAGATCAGTCAGCAGCAGTCAGTCTGGAGATGCAAGAAGAGTCTGTGACCCCTGGCAAAAATATTTCTCACATCCAAGTTTAAGTCTTTCCTGTTTTTTTCGACCCCACCCATAAAACTAAAACCCAGAAGACTGCAAATAATAGGTGGGAGACTACTAATAGCAAGCCACCTGGACCAATCATTTACAGTTGGCCAATCAGAAACTGGGATCAGCAGTCAGATGATCAGTCAGTAGTCAGCCTCAACAAACTGTGCAAAAGTTTTAGGACGGATCCATTTTGCTCAGCCAAACCGGCATGTTTTGACTTTTCTTCATCCAATTTCTGAATTTGCAGGGTCACATATACTCAGCACCCAGGGAGGGTTCACAGCTCAGTCATTCCCTCTTGTCCAGTGTTGGGCGGGTATATATATATATACCCGCCAGGCATCAGAGTTGATAACCTTGATGATCCAAAATTCAAATACCTGGTTCTTATATGTAACCCCAGATATCAAAAATTAAATACCCAATTCTTATTATGTACAATACATAATGTTTATTTTAGCATATATTACATTAAAATGCCAATTTGACATTGGGTAATGGGAAATAAAATTGTAACAACTCCATTGTGGATATCACATTTGAGTTACCTAGGTGACTTACCTCGTTAACTCTCCTACTTCCACCCTCACAATGCCTATGTTAGTGGGTAAGTATCATAGTAAATAGGTAGGTAATGTAAGTGATTACTATGTATGTACATAAGTAGGTAAGACATTTGATGGGTAGTGGGTAAGTAGATATATGTGGATGGTTAGTGCATAGCTAATCACTATGGTTAGCTATGGGACAAGACTTTTTTTTGAAAGTGTTTTGTATCCACATACCATTCATCATGCATGGCACATTAGTGGGAGCCAATGGTTTTTTGAAAATTTGTCATTTGTTGACAAAACATTTTAAGAAAAAAATGGAGAGAAATGTGTTTCTAGTATAAATACATCTTTTTTATAAAAAAAAGTCCACCAAACTTTAATTTGGTATCACAACTTTGGAAAAGAAAACCTTGACATGTCTAACTAACCTTTATTATTTTTGGTGCAAAATTTCTTGATGTTGCAAAATTTGAAAAAAAAATTCTCACAAGTTTAATTAATATTTTTCAAAAAAAAATTAAAAATGCCAAATTTCTATACATGGTTCAAGTAGGTAACCAAAAATATGCAAAGAATTCTTTTTTTTGTTCCATTTTTTCTATAGTCAAATTTGACTCAACCTTTTTATCACCAACTGAATTACATCACAAAATTGAAAATAAATAAATGAATAATTGGTGTGGTGTAATAGAGGTGACAATCAACCACAAGTTGATTTAGCCAAATTTGGCCATAAAAATATGAAAGGAAATTTTTTAAACATCTTTATATATGTTTGGCTACTTGCTTGAACAAGGTATACAAAATTGAAATGTTTTTTTTTTATGTTTTTATGTTTTTATCAATTTTTGGCCATTTTAAAAAAATACATTCAATTTGTGACCAAAAAATTCCAAATTTTCAAAACCCTTAATTAGACCCTTAGTTTGGCCAAAACTAATAATGACTTTTGAAACCCATGATGGGATTTCATTGAAGAAGAAAAAAACGTTAATGAAATTGAAAATTGCACCTAGACTTCAAATTGCATACGTTTTGTCTTGTGGTGTGTTTTGCATTGTGCAATTCTTGTAAGTTTTGTTACAAGGTGCACAAGCTTTCTCATAGAAGGTGTTCTTCCTTTTTTTTGGTTGGTCAATTTTTTGTTTTGTTCTTCTAGCTTGGAAATTGTTGACAAACATCATGTTATTTTGTTTTTATCCTTGTACAAAAATATTCACATTTGATATTAGTGATGGTCTCTCACAAATGTTTCCAACATTCTTAGGCCACCCATTGGATTCGAAAGGTGTGACAATGATTTTGCACTTATTCTAAACATGATGTTCACATGATATAGGATGAGAGAAAATGACAAAAAAGACAAAAGGAACACAATTTGCTTTTGGATTTAGGCTTGAGAATACATGTTTGAGAAGTCTAGTGGCAATTCTTTGCTCCAAGTTAGTCACACACTTTCCATACACTTTTTTTTTTTCAAAATTCAACTCTCAATATTCTTATTTTAGCTTTATAGAAGCTCAACTTGTGGAGGGTTCAATGTGAAATACACACTCCTAGGACTATGATACCATTATTGGGAATTCACAATACACCCTATGATTTGTTTTGGTTCATTCTCTTGAATGTGCCTTTAGTGAATCAAGATGCATTTTGTTTCCAAGAAGAGGGAGGACCAATTGAAGGAGTAAAAAATATGATTAGTCTTATAACTCAAGTGCCCAATAATGTTGGGCAAGAGTTGAGAGTGTGTTTACAATGTGCCCTTGTGAAAACTTATGGTCATGTCTATCTCCTTGGTGCAATGTTTGAAGGTTTGCTTTCTTTAAGTGACAATCAAATTTGGAGCTTTTCATGCACATAAGTTGGTTTCATTGAAAATCATTCATGCTTTAAAATCTCATTGACATACATGTGGTCAAGAAAACACATAATAATTATTAATTTTTTCCATAATGCTTTTAATTTTTTTATAAAACAGTTATAAACTTCAAAAAGTGCTTTAAAAAATTTATATTCATTGAATTGCTTTCAAATTTATTTAAAGGAAAACATTGATATATTGAAAGCATTGTTGTATACATATAACATGCATTTTAATTTATTAGATTTTCAAATATGTTAAGTAAGCATTGGCTATGTTGAAAGTGGCTCTTTTTGGCATGGCTAGACTACATTTGATGTTGGCATGTCTTTCCGGAAGATTATTTACATTTTTTAGTTCTATAAGCTCTTACACTTTTGTGCTTGGTAGGAGTAATACCAAATTGTTCCTTTAAAAGAAAGAATATTCACATGCCCACATAAACCTTACTCCTCACTTTAACTTAGGCAACTAATATAGTTAAAAGGAAGGGGGTTCATCCTTAGTTTCAAATTGTTAGTCCTCCATTTAAGGAACTTTTAAAAAATAGTTGAAAATTGAGGATGAAACCAAACCCCACTTTATAAGTAATTTTAATAACCCCACTAAAACATTTTATACAATGTAAGTAGTTGAAGGATTCCTACTAATCTTTGGCAAAATGCTAGAACTTGTTGTCTACATATGGCTATTTCCACACACAAAAAAAGAAAAAAAAAGAAATCCTCAAAATGTAATGACTTTGGGACATTGTTTCCCACAAAAAATAATCCTCAAAAGTATTTTGGATTTTGGCAACAATTTGAGAACTAATTGTTTCAAGCAACTTCAAGCAATGACTTTCTCAAGCAACTTTGGGTAATGGATTTCTCAAGCAACTTACCATTAATGGGCCCCTTTCCTTGGACAAGGAAATTAGCAACCTCCCTCAAACATTGGTGAGGAAATAATTAACATTGTATATTGGATAAGTACGCACTTATAGAGGTCCAATTAGGGGTTAATAGGGTGGGTGAGTGGTTGTTGGAGATGGTTTTGGAATTTATGTATTTTGGGCTTGGAGAATTTAGTGATGAAAAACTATGTATAAGAAAATTGAATGGTGCTTTTCTTACCACCATAGTACCTTTTCAGGTTCAACATCTCTTTGCCAAATAATTATTTTATTTTTAAAATTTAATTTTGACACAATTTTCTATTTTAAAATTTGAGAAAAATATTTAAATTAAAAAATATTTATCAACAGCCTGAAATCGCTTAAAGTACATGCAATAATATACATACTAAAACCTTAAAACTATCTTATAACAACTTCTTGAATCCTATGAAATTTTGGCATGAGTAAATAATAATTTAAAAAAGTTTCAGCAAGAAGAGACCTTAAATTTCTAAAATTTTGACATTTTAAAATATATAATATTATTTTTTCCGAACCTGAAAAGGTACTTCAATAATGGATTTTCCTCCTTAGAAAAGTATCATTCTCAACTCTTCAGTTGCTTTTGAAAGTATGTTCATCCTCCACTTTTAAAAGAAACAAAGGAGTTTGTAGTTGGGGGGGGCTTTGCATCAAACATACTGTGTACTTGTCACACACCCTTTGCTTACTAGAACCCTGAGTTTGGTCCAAAACCGGGTGAGATTCAAAAAAAAAAACCTGCAAAAAAGTACAAACTCAGTTTCATCTTGTTTTGACCCTGTCTTTCCTTTTTCCTGAGCAGCGCCTCCAGCGCCTCCACTGCTGCTACATATATTTTCACTGGTCCTACCAGTACAACTACTTATAATTACCTCGAACCTTGTGCATTAAATGCTGAGTTTTTCAACATTTCATACCCAGATTTAATAAAACTTCCTTACTTTGCGGACCTCACTCAAAGAGGGGGATAAAGGGGGTGAAAAGAGGCCCAAAAACAGGGTGAAGACAGGATGACTTTAAGGAAAACTCTAATATTTTAGATTGAAAATTTTGCAACGAAGTAAAAACTGGAAATGAAAACAATTGGGACCACTTATTTATATTATCTATTTATTTATTTATCCTCTAGAGGCTAATTTTTGCCACTTGGTGGAAATCTAGGTTAAATGTAGCCACCAAGAGGCCTCACTCAAAAGGGTGAAAGGTACAATGGAGGTGTTGCTTGATCAAGAGTAAATTTCAAACTTGTGCATGATTAGAATTAGCTTATGCATGAAGTGACAAAAAACACCTTACATATTTGGAAGTTTTGGTAAATTGCCTAACCATTGGGCTCCGCCCCATCTATTTAGATTATTCTACAATAAATGGGCAACATTTTCACTTTGTTACGTGATTTGTGGATTTTTACTCTTGTTCATTCCCAATATTCTTATGGTTTAGTTCCAAATGATATTCCCATATAATGGGTTACATAACCATAAACTCTTAACACAATAGAGGCATTGACACATCAACCCAAAAAATTCTTAATATGTTACCTAGTTTGAATGTAATTAATTACCGCCTAGGATATTTTAAATGTATCAAAATAGTATTGGTTTGGTGTTAATTCAAGACTCCATGTCAATGCAAAGTCCGTACAAGTAAAAAGAAAAATGGATGCTAATGACATCTCCACCATACAAAATGAATTTGTGTGAATGTCCTAAAAAGAGCTAACAACATCTTCAACATCATGTGGAACTATGCTCCTTAATGGTAACTTGGAACAATTGAGATAGGTGTGAACAAAAATGTGTCGTCATTGATAGAATAAAGTGTGTCAACTTTAAACTGAAAATCCTTTGGCCATGGAAAAGGAAGGGTAGCATAATGTATTGTGACAATGCTTTCACAACGTTCAATATACAACAATTGTCTAGAAATTTAAAAATATAAAAGGTTTTATAAAATAAATTTATCTATGAATATTTTATAACTTCAAAACAAAGGTTTTGATGAGGAACATGCAATGGCAAAAGATGATAGCTCAAACTACTAAAGGACACTACTTAAAAGAACTATTCATTCCTAATAAAAAGGATAGTTGCTAAGAACATGTAAGTGCATCAAATAGAATACAAATCAAATGGCACTCTCAATTACTTCAAAGAAAGAGTTTTGAAAGGTATTCTATTAAATGAAAATCTTGTGACAAGATTGAAAACTTGACATTTGTACTAAAAATGACTTGATTTAGTTGGGGTCTTCCAATGAGACTTTACACATCAATATAAGATAGTACCTTTTCAATTTCAGCAATAATTACATTTTTTTGAAAAAGTCAAATTTTCAATTTATTTATTTATTGAATGTTGAGATTTAAGACAATTAAAAGGGAGGAAAAAATACAAAAATTGGTGGAAACCCAGAAGCTTCTTGCTTCTTCCTAGAGGGCTATTGTAGAACATGCATCCAATAATTAACAACATTTTTCTTTCCTATAATTTGGTGAAATTTTTTTTTGCACCATTTTTGCAATAGAAAATGTTGTAAAAGGTATCATTGTATTACATGTTTAGAGCCCATAAAGCCTACCAAAACATTTGTCTATATTTATTGCCAAATTTTCATAAATTTTTAATTTAATTTTTGAAGTAGATTTTGAAAAATAAATCAATTATGCAACACCCAAGTCTCAAACTTGAAAATGTAATAACATATTTAAAGCTGATAATACTCACAAAAGAAACTACCCATCTCTATTGCCAACATTTCATAAATTTTTAAAATTTTTTTTGAAGTGGATTATTTGACACCCAAGTGCCAAACCTAAAATAATATTACAATATATATTTTACCTATACATCTATCTAAAACAATCTTCCATCAAAGGTCATTCAATTTGTTTTCAAATCATGGAATTTGAATTAATTGACATTTAAATATTTGGCAGTACATCATGTTATACTAATGGTGATGATTACAATGTTTTTAAATATTGTAAAATTGTATTTCAATGAGGAAGTAAACATAGGCTTTAGTTGTTATTTTTGTATTTTACAAAAATGAAAGGGAGTTTTACAATAATGAAAATCAATATATTGGGCATATCAAATAAGATGTTGCAAGCAATACTTATAATATTATTGATGTATATTTACATGAACATGAATATGAAACAATTGAATATTCATAACTTATATAACCTATTTTATTTATAAGGATGGAGTCAACGAAATTTGATTTCCAATATAGTTGAAAATAAGTGCAAATTACTTGTTCATTTTTTATACTATGTGTATTTCCCATTTTAACACAAAGTGTGTAATGCCCTTCTCATCATTGCCATGCCTAAAGATTGTGGATTGACAAGATGCAAGATATCACAAGTTTGACTAGGTGAACAATTACATACTAACAAAGTTTTTGAAATCATGAGTTGATTGTTGCATTAATCTCATGTAATCTTGGAAAACCATGAATTGGGAATCTTACACATTGATAGACTTTAATACACTCTTATAATACTACAAACTTTTGCTATAGTAATACATAAGCGATGTTTATGTGATGGTTGTTCATCTATTGTTGCATGTAAACATTTGTTCATGAAAAAATGAAAGATATAATTTTAAATCTAGAAGTTGTGGGGAATTTTTAGGTTGAAGCCCAATCTTGCCTATTTTGTAGGAATTGTAACAAGCTTGGTCTTCTATGTGCTACAAGCATATTCATTGTAGTGCAATCTATATAAAAACATGAAATATTTCAAACATGCTACCCACTAATGACTACAAACTATGTTTTATTATTAGAAAAACCTTTGTCTTGGAGGTCTATGCAAATGATAAGAATTTTGACAATCACAAGTCGAAGAATGGGTGCACTTTCTTTTCCTATGTGGTAGTCAAGATCACATGGATTAACTACAAACAACAATGTGTTATATTAGCTATAAACTACATAATATCTAGAACATTATAGTTACAACATTGGCAACAAAAAAAGAAGTGTAGATACAATGTTTATTAAATGACATGATTTTCCATATACTTTTGCCAACAATTTGTCCATGGTGATAATCAAAATGTTATTTGCCTTGTGTTCAACCTAAAGTATCATTGACACACCCAGACCAACTCAATATTATACAACTACAACTTTTAGAAGAGACAACTCATGACCATGTTGTACAACAATACTAAAATCATATTCCAAAAAGGTGTTCATTTCTAACAAGTTTGCTTGCTTTTGTTTCTTATCGGGACTCTCAAAACTCATTAGAGATTAATGGGTGGGAGGTTTTCATTGCCATTGATCACCTACTATTGTAATGAATCCAATGTTGTTTTATATCGAACAAATTTAAATATGATCCAATCACCAGTGGGCACCAATAAAAATGACTCATTGTATTGAGAACTAGCCTTGTGGCAACATTTTACAATGTAATTTTTTTATTATTTATAAACATTTCTTACATAGATCACCTCTCCCCTTTTCTTGTATGTTTTTTTCTTTTCACATAATGCAACACATAACTTTGTAGGAAATAAGTCTTTTTGTGTAATGTGGATTTTCATGCATTTTGATATATTCCAAAATATGAATGGATTAGAATAAAGAGTTGTTAAACATTCAATATAATAAAACAAATAATAATGATCTCACATGCTTATGTGCAAGCATGTGTGTTGCAATTATTTTAGTCTATTGTGCCTTCTTTAAGTGATAAGTTCAAGGGTTGCATGCTAACTAAAACAAACCCTAAACATTGGGAGCTTAGATTGTGAAGAAAGATTTTTCATCTATGATTGTCAGTTACCATGTATGAAATTATGACATTATATATGATGAGCATGTGGGGCTTGTTTTACATTCAAGTATAGAGGAAGAATTGTCTCCCTATGTTGAAGAAAATGGTCATAAAAAATGTTTAGTTTTTAAAAATTCTATTATATTCTAGTGAATTTCTAAAGGATGCATATCTTGTGTGCTTGGGTTGGGACATAGGAAGTGTATTAAAAAACTACATGGGATTGAATATGTGGTTCCATGATTTTTGGGAGGTAAAATTATAAAATCAATTGGGCTTTATGCTATTACACATTACCAATGACGATCATTTTTTTCCTTCTTATATTCTCATATGATTTTTAATAATTCAGCATTGTTATGTCAATCTTAAATTTAATCTTATATATAAATTCACTTGGTCTTCTCGTCTGTGATGTGACGTTCTGCTGCATAATCATTTTTTATGTTTTTGCTGCGGAATTGGCCATAGGGAAAAGCATTTTCGTCTGGAACTAGCACCCTCGGGAAACCCGTTTGATTTCTACACAACTGTCTGTCTGTGACAGGGCGTTTCGACTTGTTAACGGATTTTGCAATGCCAATTTTGCAACCCCCCAGAAATGAGCTGCAAAGATCGATTCTACTACGTATTTGCTTTTTTTTTTAAAAAAATTTTGGATTTGTTTTTTCAAAAAAATCCAAGGCTACGTATTTGCTTCTTTTTTTAATCTTTTTTTTTGGATTAAAAAATAAAAAAAAGAAATGGGCAGAAAAATCTAAGGCTACGTATTTGCTTCTTTTTTATTTTATTATTTTGGATTTGTTTTTTCAGATTTTTCTCCCCTTCTCTTAAATTAACAAAAATGAAGAAACAAAGTAAAAAATAAAAAATAAAAAATGGGCAAAAAAATCTAAGGCTACGTATTTGCTTCTTTTTTTATCATTTTTTTTTTGGATGACGTCTGGCCAGCAGCTCCGGGGAGCATTCACAACAACCGTGCAAGAGGAGAGGTTGCTTCTGGTCCGAAATAAGTAATGACGCAGGGGGGGGGGCACTGGTGCATTATGCATCGAGTTCACATTAGTTTGAAGTAATATAAATAGCATGAACATGAAAAGGCACATTTTAATTTTCTGTTTCATATCCATGTTGGTGGGTTGAGAAAGGGAGTGAAATAATTATAAAAAGGAATGAAGCAATTATTAAGAAATTTAATAAGAAAGGAAGTAGTCATTAGAATAAATAAATAAGCTTGGAAATGAAGTAAGTATGAATTTTCTTTGGAATTGTCTAGGGACAACCATACAAAAAGCTATGCAAATTTTCAATTGTCCAAGGAAGACCATATGAATAATTATGCAAAATGTCCCATTTGCCAATTCTTTAAAATGTTTCATCACTAGGATTAGTTCAAATGAAGAAACCATGTTAATTTCGATTGAAATTTACAATTAGCACAATGCACTATTTTATTTTTTTAGTATTAATTTCTATTAAAATGTCATAGCTTAAGCTTAATGTATAACATAAATTGAAAGCTCAAGTAATGATATGCCTAAAACTTCATAATTTTTTAAAAAAATGATTAATTATTTATTTCAATGCATCAATATATTCAAATATATATCTCTAACATTAGCATTAGTAGCAATTTCACAATATATAGTAACAACAATGACCTTTCACCCATGCCCATGTTCCTTTGGTCTTTTTTTAGGTCGACATGTACATGTTCATGTGACCCTTTTGTCTTGAAGGTGGTTTCACTCATCTAAAAGCTAGTTGTCAACTCTAAAATTATTAGTCATGAAATAGGAGCATTGGTTATGTGAGGAGCACAACAAACCTTGTAAGTTTTAAGGATGCTATATTTTGCAATACTAATCTCAAAATACCTACTAGTTTGAAATTGGGTAAGTGTTTGAAAGTCATTTGAGCTCATGAAAAAAGGAAATAATAATATGGTTACCAAATATTATTGTATGTCTTTAAAATAATAAACCTTAAACAATTAGTCTTTTATCACACGTGGTTTCATAAATTAACAAGAAGTGTACCCACCCATTGGACATGTGTTAGAGACTAAATTTGTTTCAAACAAGCTTTATTCACAATAGCTCCATTTTTCATGTTTATGGATGAGGATTGTGCGAAACAATTTTACACCATGTTGGATGAGTGTTTTTTAAAAATATTTTTTAAAAATATAAATAAATTATTAATTTAATTAATTTTAATTTTAATTTTAAATTGTGATGTTACTCAAGTGATGATCATCTATACTTAGCCAAATTTGATGATATTCAAAATATGAAAGTAAAAAAAATCTTAAACACCTTTTCTCATATTGCAGGCAATTGTGACAAATTTTGACTTTAGTAAATTTTTTTATTTTTTATTTTAAACAGGGATTTTTTGACAGAAGATTTATTTTCCAAAATATTTTTCTCAAAATGGTGAAAAATTCACCACCCAAAAAAATCATTGTGTTGGATGTGATAAACACGACGACTATAGGCCCAAATGTGGGGTTTGGGTGGAATTGCTCTGAGGAGCTAAGGCTACACATGTCTTTTTTTATTCACATTACAATCCGGGTGGTAGAGCATGACATTTTCTTGACCACATTCTATCACATAATCTTCTGAGGATGATCCCAAACTTGTTGGGTGCTGCATCACAATGTTCTTTTTCCTAGCAAAAATTTCACCATTTTTCAACAAAGAAATTGGGAGAATTTTGGAAATTTTCCTTCCAGAACAATTGCAGAATAGTGTGGTGTGTGCATAATAACTTCAAGGACTGAACAGTCCAGAGAGTGTGGCATACAAAAAAACTATCAACCAATTTTGAAAGAAAAATATAACGTCTAAAGCCCAAGAGTTTTCAATTGCCTAAACAAAGATTTGAGCAGAGGCGCACTTTCAGCAATGTGCAACACAAGGAAATCGCTATGATCAATGTTAGCCTCAGTTGAAGTAATATTGTTTGATGGTAAGCAAGCCCTGGATAGCACGTGTCAAGGGTACCCTTGATACAAACTGCACCACAACACCGTAGCAAAAACCCTACAAAGATAGTCAACTGCACCTGACAAAAAATTACTGAAATTTATGTAATCTATAACCATGTGAAAATACATACAAAAGTTGATCATATGTGAGTGGACCATCTCTGGCTGGCAAAGAGAGAAAGTATATATGCATTCCACCCACAACCCAATTTGTTTTTTGGCAGCTCCAGGAATGGGTGACTGCCAGATGCTTGAATGCTACACCAGAGAATGTGACTTGCTGCAAGTAGCATAGTACCTGGTAGAGCTCATTACACAAAGCAGTCCACATGGGTTCAAAATCCTTTGGCATTTACAGTGTTGGGCAGTTTTCAGAAACATGAACTTCTACCCCCACAGTTACAAAATCAGTTCTTAATGTTCATAAGCACAGTTCTCAAAAAAGAAAAGAAAAAAGGTTCTGATATACAATCACAATTGTAAAAAAATGAAAGAATTGGTTCTGATATATAACCACGGTTCTCAAAAAATTTAAGAAAATTATACAACTTTTACAGCCAGTTCTTTAAGTTTTTGAAATAACCAGAACTGGACAATACCTGATTCTGGATTTTTTCCCTCCTGAAAAAACCAAAACTGACAGCCATCTGATGCAGAAATACTTCAAAAACCAGAACTGAACATCACTAACAAAATCAAAATACCCACCCAACACTGGTATGTACCAGCAGTTAGCAATCCCACTCTTGTGGTGATCAATGTTGTGAAATCAGTTATTAGATGCCATTTCTATGCCTTCAACAAAATTGCACAAACAGTAATTTTGATTCATTGGAAAGTACCAAAATTCAGGTTTGCACTTGGCATGGGGGTAGTAGATTTTGTGCTGGATTTTGTGGATGATCAATGATCCCTAACATTGGTGCTGACTTTCATTCAAAACCCAGGTGCAAAGGTTTTCCTTCCAGCTCATGACACTCTAGGCTACATGCTACAAGAGAATGAGATTATTGATTTTCCACAACTCGACTCAGAGTTGTGATTGATTCCATGCCCATAAATGGACTTGCAAGGCAAGCAAAACCATCTGTCTGTTTCCACTTTGCAAAGCTATTTGTATCTAGATGTAGAAACCTGCAGAAGACAACCAGCCCCACGAGAACAAAAAGCACAAGCAATACATTTCCATAATTCACAGGTAATGGTTCGCTACCAGAGAACGGATTATGCAAGGTACTCGCATCAGGTATAGGTACATGATGCAAATAAAGTCACAGAATTGTTGGACCATTGAGTTCCAGCATTGAGTGATTGAAAAGCATGTGTGAGGGAGAGAGGGGTTAAAACCTTTGAAGAACGATGAAAGTAAGATCGACAGATTCTTGGGTTCTGAATTGAATGCCAGAGGTGGGACATCAGCCGGTTATCATAGTGCCAGCACCTTCATCCGTGAGGATCTCAAGAAGCAGCGAGTGAGGGGCTCGGCCATCAATAATATGTGTTGCATTCACGCCCTGAGCAAGCGAGCGCACACAGCACTCAACTTTTGGGATCATCCCTCCAGAAACCACACCATCCTGTATGAGTTTGCGCACTCCCTTAATGTCTATCGCCCTGACAAGGGTATTGATGTCCTTGAAGTCCAGCATCACACCTGGCACGTCTGTCATGAGGATGAGCTTCTCTGCCCCAAGAGATGCTGCAATTTCCCCTGCTGCTATGTCTGCATTGATGTTGTAAGCTTGTCCCTCTTTGTCTGCTGCAACGGACGCAATGACTGGCAGATGACCATGACGTATAATGCCCTTCAGTACAGCCGTGTCAATGGCAGTAATCTCTCCAACATACCCTAATCCCCCACCGACAGACCTTGCTGTTATGAGTTTCCCATCTTTCCCACACATGCCGACTGCACAACCACCTGTTCGATTGATGAGAGAGACAAGTGACTTGTTGACCTGAGAGAAAAGGGTTTTTATGTGAGTGAGGAAGCAAGCACATTTAGGGTTTTGGACATCATGAAAACAAGTGATTTGTTGACTTGAGAGACAAAGGGTTTTGTGTGATTGAGGAAGCAAGCAAGCGAGCATGTGTAGGATTTTGGACATCATTCATGCATGATGTCCAAACACCCTAAAAAGAATGTAGATCAGATATTTGCACCATAGTAACTCCACAACTTCCATGATAGCAATCCCCAGGTCCCCATGTCAGCCTTTATTCTGGGAATTCATCATTTTACTAACGCGAGCAAAGTAATTGCCCTGAAGGTTTTTCTTTTTGAAAGGATCCTGTTCCCACTAGCTCACGGCCTGGCTGGCCTACCAGTTTTACTGGAACTTCATGGAAATTATCCTGTTCCCTGGTTAGATGGTTGGATGTACTCAATGACACAACTTGTGCCTTTTTGCAAAAACATCGTCAATTGGTAGGGCTGGCTCCTATTAGCGTACAAGCACGACAGGTTAAAAGGCGCAGTAAATATATATTTTTTCTTTCTCTTTTGCATTGCAGTTCTAGATCTGACCAGCGAAGAAGCTGGCAAAAAGCTCTCTCTCTCTCTCTATATATATATATATATATATTCTCAAATCATCACATATTCTTCATTTATCCTCGCACTGTAATTGCCAAAAGGTGAGGCCCTAGAAAAGAAAATATGTTGGATTTTCTGACTTAGAAAATGAAAAACTGGCTGGTGAGTGGCCAGCATCTCACCAACTGCTTCAATCATGATGTCCAAAACCCTAAATAGCAGAGCGAAAACATCAAAACCCTGAAATATCAAACAAGCAAAATTCAAAGGAGGATCAAAACCCACAACAAAAAACACTCGCACTTACTTTGCCCACAAGCACCATCTCCACGACTTCCATGGTAGCAGCATCTGTAACTCGCAAGCCATTCTTGAACTTGGGTTCAATCCCAAGCTTATTAAGCCACTGGTTGATTTCTGGACCACCTCCATGAACCAACACAGGTCTCAAGCCCACACAAGACAGCAACACCAAGTCTTTGATCACCCGCTCCTTCAAACTCTCATCCTTCATAGCTGCCCCACCATATTTCACCACCACTGTCTTGCCTTGGAACCGCTGAATGAACGGCAAAGCCTCCGCCAGCACGTCCACCCTCTCTTTCCCACTGAAATGAGGGCCATTCTTCTTCACCACTGCCGTTGACGGCTGTGCGGAGGAGGAGGAGGACGCCACCCCTTGCACAACAAAAACACTAGAAGAAGAAGAAGAAGAAGAAGAAGAAGAAGACTTCCTCCGCCATGTTCTCCTTGGTATCACCAACTGGGGTTTTGAAGGGGCCAAAACCCTAACAGCAGCAGGACATGAAAAACCCCCTCCTGGCTCATCCTTGGGCAACAACAGTGAAGAAGGCTTGAGACAAAACATGGTGCAGTGCAGTGCAGTGCAGAGAAGTGCAGAGCAGAGCAGAGCAGAGCAGATGTGAGAGAGAAAGTGCAGAAGAATTGAGAATGAGAAAGGAGAGGTTTTGGTTCCAACACTGCAACCAATGCTGCTCTCTACAGTTCCTTCTCCACCTCCCTTCTTGGTGCTGCTGCAAGCCCAGACCCCACCAATGGTGGATTTAGGGTTTTAGGGCTTAGGGTTTTCTTCACAGACGATCAGCTATGGTGGATGGGTGGGTGGGTAGGTGGGTTTTCACATACATCTGCTGGGTCTTGTTATTTTGGGCTCTTTGTATTTCTCAAGCACCTCTCTCTCTCTCTCTCTCTCTCTCTCTCTCTCTCTCAACTCATTGCAAGTGGCATCAATTTTGTCATCTGTGCCAGGTCTATACTACTAGATAGGCTGGTGAGCAAACACTTAAGAACTCAAAGGAGGTCGAATCCTGACACATTGTTCCTCTGCAGCTGAAGCTCAGAGAACATTTGTAGCCCTCCACCTACTGCTTGCAACGCTGCAAAAATTGCTCACTTCAGTAAAGGAATGGAGAAGATAAGGGGGTGTTTCGTGGTGTAAGAGCATCTCCACTGGTGTTCAGTATGTGACTCCAGACACTAAAATCTATTGCGAAAAAGTCAAAATGTGCTGGTTTAGTTCAGGAAATTGGTTTTCCTCCACCAAATTTGTGCAGCTTGCCGTGGCTGGTGAAAGGCGCAGTTGTGCACCTCCAAAACAGAGTGTAATAAATTGGACCTGACTGTGGCTCCGTATTTCTGATTGGTCGATGATAATGATTGGTCCAGGTGGTGTGATATTAGTAGTTCCCACGTATATGCAGTTCCATTTACACTTTTATTGGTGGGGTTGCCAAGATAAAAATAGCTAAACTTAGATATTTAATTTTATCATCCAGAGTGACATACTGAGCATGTGGAGATACTCTAAGGGGAGTTCAGTGTTTGGTGATGGGTGAATAAAAACAGATAAGGATTTTGAGCTTCAAATCTTTGATCATTGCAGATTTGACTCTAGAAGACAAAAGAAGTTTTGTAAAGCCCTAGTGGACGCACCCATCATCAAGTTTTAAATCACTCAAAACAGACTAAAAGTGACGAACATATGGGGCTTGAACTAGAGAGAGGTCTAGAGCTGGTTTTTCCACACAAAAAAAAATTGAAGCAAACGATCACTCATCCTCTTCCTATATTTTCTGCATTGCTCCTTTACTTACAACATTCAAAGAACATTTGTAGCGCTCCAGTTTGCACATCCAATGACACAAAAATCACTCAATTTGACTAAGGAATGAGAAAAATATTGGAACATGTTCAATGATAACTACGTGTTCGATGATGAACAGTTCTACCCTAGAACACTGATTAAGACACTTGTCATACTAGAGTACAATGTATTGTACAGCATTACAATGTATAGGCTAAAGAGTTAGCTAGAACTATAACCCCTATTTGTACCAGTAGCAGTAATGTTTATTACATCTTAAGAGCAACTCCACTGGTGCTCAGTATGTCGCCCTACCCAGTTGATTGGTCCAGATGGGTTGCTATTAGTAATCTCCCACCTATTTGCAGCCCCACAGCCCCAGCTTTCCTTTTATGGGTGGGGCTGATTAAAAAGTAAATAACTAAAACTTGGATGTGAGAATTTTTTTTTTTCCAGGGTCACATTCTGAGCACCCTTGGAGCAGGCCCCACTGCAGCCCTGTATCAATATTTAGCACATCCAGTGTGCACTATTTAGTTTCTTCCCCCCATTGAACCTGGAAAGATGGACTCTAACAAAGGGAGAGACCATTTAACTCTCACCACCTGAGCCAATCATTGTAGTTGACGAATCAGAAAGAGTCGTTTCCAAATACAGGTGCTCTTGTAGCAAAAAGTCTTGTCAACTTCTAAGTTCATGAGAATATGGTTGGTTACATCGATATACTTTGCTCAAAGATCCTCATGTTGTCTTTCCTTCCAAGAAAATTTTGATACAAGAGGTTTAGTGACATTTTGTCCATGATTCATTACTAGACATTTGTGTATTTGGAATTGTTCCTTTTGATTTGTGGATACACCAAGGAGCTCAAGATGCATTTTTACTTGTCTCCAATTTTTTTAACATCAAAGTGGCAATCAAAACATGTCACTATTGGTCTCTTTGATGCTAACAAAGGCCTTAAGTGTTGGTGTTGTTGCACAACTAAAAGAGATAGTTAATCATAGATTTTCATTCACATGGAAGGTGTTTTGTTATATGAATAAGGTTCGAATTTGATGACCTTAATGGAAGGCCTAAAACATGTGGTAAGTTGTGATAGTTTGAAGTATTGAAGTGCCATTTGAAGCTACATGTTCTAGACATGCTATAACTAACTCTTGTCAATACATCACAAATAGTGCCCAGATTTGTGACAAGTTACTTGCGAGTGTCTCCATCAAGCATGCAAAAACACAAAACAATCTTTGTGTAGCCTTGTCAAAAAAATCAAAGAAGGGTCATTATGTGTGGAACAAGGCCTACATTGATAATAATCCATGCCCTTGGAAGTTGGAACACACCAATGAAGACCCAATTTGCATCAAAGAGTGATTATTTTCCAAGATACACTACAAATTCAAGAGAGTAATTCACTAACTTTTAGGGTAATCAAACCATGACCTTGCAATCTCGGATCTTGAACTTCAAAACTAGATGAACTTGTACTTGAATATTGAAGCAAATGTCGTTTTTGAACCAAGCCATTCAAAAGTTGAAACAACTATAGAGCAAGTAAATGCTACAATTTTTCTTGTGTATTATGTAACGAAAGACATTTGGTTAATTCACTATCACAAAAATAAGTTCATTCTTTCTAGTGCATTAGTGGCCCGACAATGTCTTATAGCATGTCTAAATGTTTGTTGCTTTGGATGTAGGAATTGTTTGCTACTTTGTGAAAAAGAGGTCTCATATCATGCATGGTATGCCTAGCATGCTTAGAATGAAACAAATTACACCACTACAGAATTGCTCAAACAAAAGCATGATAATTCATTTATCCCATCTTCCAATGTTGGTAGCTAATTGCGAAGTTTAATTTGTCACTAATGTCACCAATTGTTCACAATGTGCCCACCTTAGTTCTAGTGTTAGCTCCAAACATTTCTAACTTGTGAACACCCCGCCCAAACTAGTTATTCTTAGGTCTAGAAACTCAAACGTCCAAAGTAAGCTCATAGCTTTGATATGCGTAGAGTGGATGGTCCTTGCTCGGATTGGGTGACTCTCAAGGACCATCTACTCTTCACATATCAAAGCTTACAATTTACAACCTTGAAGCTAACAAATAATCTCTTGACATCAAGAGATATCTCCCACACTATCAAATGGAATTTCACCAACTTGAGATAACACGACACGTGGCAATGGATATGGTGTATAGGTGATGAGGGGCCATTGGCTAAACTCAACAGATTTGACTCTCTCCCATTATTTAGTCATCATATTTTCTTTTTAGAATTAAGAAAACAACATGCTGAATCTGGTAACAAAAGGGTATGGAGTATGGACGGTTCTATTTTTGAACTAAAATTCAGAACACATAAAAATTATACAAGTTGCTGGTTGCAAATTTTCCAAGCCAAAGTTGCCCCTAGGGCTTAGGGTTGCTAGATGCACATCAACCCAAATATCATAAACCAAACTATATTTGACTATTATCTTCAATCCCCATTGATGAGCACAAACAAACAATTGAGGCTTAAACCCATAAACTCAGTAAGGGTAGCTTCATCATCCAGCAACCAAGGAGCATACTCCACACTTTTATTACCCTCTTAGAACCTATAAAATCTTACCCATCAAAAAATTCCAATGTTATTACTATGTATACAGAAATTCCCATTTCCTGATTGTTGAAAAGTAAGAACCTGATGATTGTGAGCTGAGAGAGAGAGGATGGTCCAATATTCCAGCAGTGTTGTTGCAAACACTGAAGTTTTCCAGTCTACTTTGTGATGACCTCTTCCAGCTGTGTGCAAACGAGTTTTGTAGGAGACCTATCTTCAGTGAGTGCACAAAAACGGATTGAGAACTTGTAAGGTTTCGGCAGTACCAGGTACTGGGAATGTACAGAAGGTGTCCAGCTATCGTCACCTCCAACACCCATATGCTTATGGTCCAGATGCACCTGCCAATCAACATTAGCTCAAAGATTAGGATTTAGTGGCAGGCACTCACAAATTAACACAAGGAAGCTCAAATTTCTATGTCCTACTATTTCCAGGCAATTATTTATTATATGAGAGGTGAGGGAGCAAGCACAACACCTCTATGTTTTCTCCTGGTTGCAGCTCCTCATCGTGCGTTGCCTGATTCAGCTCATCAATAGAGTACACATTAGCACTCATTTGCATTGGAGGGCTTCCTGGTCCACACATGGCAAGAAGCCCAACTCCTGCACCTCTTGTTCTGAATGCTACCCACCTCACATCCGCTCGACCACCACTCTCCCCAGGAACTATATACGGGACGTGAAGCTCCTCAACTCCCATCTTATATATGCCAACTTGGGCAGCTGCCTTTCGATCTGGGTAACACTCAAATGGGCCCCTTCCATACCACTCAACTTCTCCACACTGCTTCTCCACATTGAATTGCACACCAACCCTTGGAAGAGGTGAAAGCTTTGGCGATGGGTTGATCTTGTAGTCAACCATTATATCACCGTTCCCAAAGACTTTGTACTCCACTTCTACTTTGAAATGCACTGATGTCGCTGTTTGCAGCCCTTCCATTTGGCTCTTTTTAGGTTGATTCTCACTGCCTGTGCCCCCAGAGCTTGAGAGTGCAGTGGGGGTGGTGATTGACTGAACCACATCTCCACTTTGGCTTTCTGAGACATTGGGTGGTGGTGGCACTTCACCTTTGGGTTCCATAAAGATGATCACTGTCACAACAACGAGCTGTGGACAAATATGCTTAAACTCAAAACTAGTGCAGTGGGAGAGCGTGAGTCTGTCAAGCCCACACTTCTCCCACTGTGACAGATAGCTCAGACCTGAACCCCCTTTGTCATTGTCAGTTGGTGCCCTCCAAAAGCATGGGAGTGGCCCATTCAAGAGTATAGATGCACCCTCCACCTGCGTTCAGAATTTTTTCTTAACCTTGCAGAAAAACCCTACTGCACACTCTGCTAACATGTCCCAAAACCCTAAACCACTGAAAGGTAAAGAGAACCTTGGTCAATATCAGAGTCAAAATGTGGCAGAAGACCCTTAGATGGATTTCCAGCTGCAAGTAATGTTATATATTTCATGATATTGTTCTTGCATCATCCATGGTGTCACCACACCTTAACCCAATAAGCAAAAATTAATCATGGGATATCTAATATAAGGAAGCCTAATGCTGACCTGCCAGAAATCCAGGAGGCCAGTAGATTTATCAAACTGCACTTCCCAGCCTCCAATGCCTGCAGTTTTGATGTTGACTTTGTTGCCAGAATGTGTAAGCACCAAAGATGGCATGTCTGAAGTTCTCAACACCTGATTGCACCCATTTCATTCACCATGTATTCTTGATAATTTTATTTGATGTTAATACCAATGCCGTCAGGTTATGTGACAAACATATTGACATAATATTATTACAACGAACCAAAATCTGTGGCATCACATACAAGATAAAAGGGTTTAGGGTTTAGGGTTTAGGGTTTAAGGCATGTAAATGAGAATTACCTCCTGTTGTAAAGGCTTCGAAATTGGTAAATTAACTTGCTGAGATGCCAGAACATGTCCAGCATCAGCCCACCTTGTGGATCTACAGAGTTTGGCAGTCAAAACCAAAAACTGATCAGAGGAATAACATTTTTCCCACTGTAAGCTCCAAGGACCTTCCTTCAATGGAAAATGGTGTTTCATGCCAGGTGAGAGTGTGGGAATTGACAACGGTCCGGAATCTTGCACCACACCATCACTGGAAAGAGCCCATGAAAATTCCACGTTCTCTGACGTAGTGAAGAAATTTCTATTCCATACCTGCATCAGTTAAACCCATTCATTTTGAGTATGTTCAAAACAGGTAACCTGTACAGATGATTTGCTCACACCCAACAGGTTATGGAACAAAGTGTGCAAAACAAAAGAGGTCATAGTAAACAGGACACAGATAGTGAGCAAAGCAAGGTATTAAAATCTCCAATTCCCAAAATCCCGGGTCAAGAAATATGGGTCACCTCAATTGCATTGTCATTCAAAGAAATCTTGATGGGTTGGTACAAAAATTTGACCTCTGCACAGAAAACAATGTCAGTCGAATTCCATGCCTGATATTTGATATATCCCTTTTAAAGAAGTACCATTAGGTTTGATTAGAACCTTGCTCATCTGCAAAATGAATGAACCACTGTTGGGCAGTTCTTAACTTTTATGAAGAACTTCCAGTTCCAGCTCTAAAAACTAAATTAGAGCAGTTCTGGTTCCAGGTCCAGTTCTCCCCCAAAAACAAAATCCCAGTTCTGGTTCCGATTTAGGTTCTAAAAATCAGACCCAGTTCCAGTCCAGTTCTGGTCTCATGTTTGAGATTGGGTTGCAACTGTATGAAAATAACAAATGGGTCATCATGAACAGCATGAAAGAAACTACCTTGGAGTGCAGGGTGAGGTGTCCGGTCAGGCCATATAAGTCCATTAAGACAAAAGTTTAAATCATGTGGAACATCTCCAAAGTCACCACCATAAGCCCAATACTTCACTCCATCCTTCCCCTCTTTCAACAGCCCCTGCAGTCAAAAAAACCATCTTAGGAAGAAAAAAGTACTCTATTCTATTCAAGACATTCATCACAATAATTCAACATCAAACTCTAGACACCCACATGCCAAATAACGGATCAAAATTCAAGGAACATATTTTGAAGAACATAACTCCTCATGAGAACTAAGAAATATCTGTACTCACAATTAAGAAAGCCAGAACATGTTTGAAGAACAGCATGTTATAGCAATGTCAGCAATGTCAGAATCCACCAATACTAAGTGATAAATCTTGTCCTCTTACTGTCAACTATAGACAGGTTCAAAACACCTGACTTTCAGATACAAAATTCAAATCCAAGTGGGTGTGAGTAGAGGCAGAAGTGTATTTATTATCAATGCACACCTGATCAGCCCAGTCCCAAATGAAGCCTCCCTGTAGACCATGAACTTGATCAATAGCATTCCAATACTCATCAAGACTTCCATTGCTATTTCCCATAGCATGAGAATACCTGCTTCACAAACAGTGCTTGTTAACAATCTCTATCTATAGCATCATCCAGTTTAGTGAAAAAGAGGGCAAAAGGGTTTAGTAAACCTAAACCCTGAACCAAGGCTGCAGCTGATTTCTTGTGAAACAAACCCACAAAGCCAAAGCTTAAGTCATTATAGCTGAGTGGTAGAAGGTAAAATGCAAACAGAACAATACTCGCATAGAATGACTGGGCGTGACTCATTGGGGTCTTGAGCAATTTTCACAATATCCCACACACGCATGTACATTGGGCACACAACATCTGTTGAAACTGTACGGGACCCACCACCCTCATAATGCACTGGCCTCGTCGGATCCCTGCCTCGTGTCCATCCTGAAACAAGCACCACAAATTTGTGACCAACAACATTGCACACATGTAAAATGCTTAAGCGCCATGAGAATTCACCCATGTGAAGAGCATCTGTAATAAGGGGTAAAAGTACCTACCAGCCATTGCCTCATGGTTGGGCCCGTAACCAGCTTCATTTCCTAGAGACCAGAAGATTATACTAGTGTGATTCTTATCTCGCTCAACCATGTTGATCATCCGTCGAAGCATTGCATTGCTCCATTTGGGGTCCAATGTGAGTTGGTGCACAGGCCATATCCATGGCTCTGGATCAAATCCATGGGTCTCCAGGTTGGCTTCATCAATGACATAGAGCCCAAAAAGATCACATAATTCATACCACCGTGCATGCATTGGATAGTGGCTGTTTCGCACTGCATTGATGTTGTGTTGCTTCATTAATACTATATCCTGCAAAGAAGAGAGATTTGTTTGTGTCAGTATATGTTATTGCCCAAAGTTTGAAAGAGAAAAAAATTATCTAACAGCATGGACAGAAGAGGAGGGAAATAAGGGCAGTTGACTAACCTTGACCATGCAAGCTTCAATGTTTGTTTTCCCAAGTCGGGGATGGTGCTCATGCCGGTTGACACCACGGAGAACAACTGGCTCTCCATTCACAAGGAGCTCCTTAAACCGTCTTGAGATTTGACGAACACCAACTCTGCAGGCTTCGCAGTCCAAAACAACTCCAGAGGGATCCTTGAGTACAAGTACAAATGTATAAAGGTATGGCTGCCCTGGCCAACATCCACATTGTTCATTAGGCTAAACCCTAAACCCTAGCACCTATGCATGAACAATCATCTAGGTATAATACCCAATGAAGCCCACAACTCCTAAAAAGAAAAAAGAAAAATGGGCAACCAGTTTTGAGATGTGTATGTTGAATTGAACTCAGATAGATGTGCTTATTGCGTCTGTTGAACTCTATGCAGGTCTCAAAGAAAGGAAATGATCCTTGAGCAAATACAGGCTTACATTTTCAGCTGACCATAATCTAGCCTGCTCCAGTCGACCAGTTAACGTGGCATGTCCACGACGGCCTATAGATGCTCGATCCAATGCCTGAGGTGTGAGCACAGCAGATTTTGCTGGCAAATAAGAATCATCTTCTACATCATCAGGAAATGGCCATGATGCATATAATCCTCCTTCTACACTGTACTGTGACAGTTCACCGTTTGCCACAAGTTCTCTCGGGCCCTCAACCACCACTTGAACCTGCACAAACAAAAGTCAAAAAATTCACTCACATACGCCCCTGGTCAGGAGCTTAAGTGGACAGAACACAAATTCATATATTCCACTGTCGGTTTTTACTCCATCTGTCTCTTCCCTACATCCCCACCAAAACTGGAAATGTAGTGATCTCTCTCTCTCTTCAGAATGAACTTCTGAGGGGACTGACCACCTGTGACAAAAAAGTAACGATGCTTCCAACAAACCTTGAGAGATGCAGATGTAAAGTCAGCTTCAACTTCTGTTGTAACAAAATAATCGGCTATCATGACCTGCAAAGACACATTCATGCAACACAAAGGTCTGGTTAGTTTCTCAACTTGCTGCCTCTCAGTCCTAGAAATCCTCTAGTGAAGTTAATTCTCTATTCAGCCATGACCCATGATTTGAACTTCTTTTTCCTCCTGATACTATTATCATTGACCATGCCACTTGGATTGTTTCTTTTAAGTCCATTGGGACATTGGGTATTGCCCAGATTGCATCTCCCATTGCTCTTTCACATAGTCAATGAAGACTTTGACCTTCATCATTCCAAAAGTCTCTTACCAAAACCGTAACTTGTGTGTCTGAGAAAAAACCACATGCTCTTACCAAAACTGTAACTTTTGTGTCCAACAAAAAACCACATTCTCTTACCAAAACCATAACTTTTGTGTCTGACAAAAAACCACATGTTCGTACTCAATCATCTTGGTGGACTTCCTACCTGTGGCTTTGAGAAGATGATAACGTTACGGTGAATGCCGGAAAGCCACCAATGGTCTTGGTCCTCCAAATATGACCCATCACTCCACCTCATGACTTGCACTGCTATCACATTTTCCTTGCCCACATGATGACAGAACTTTGTTATCTCAAATTCTGCAGGCAGTCGACTATCTTGACTGCCAAGATCCCACCACACAGATACCCAAAAATATCAAACCAAGTGAGCTTGCATGGAAATTACCAAGCAAAGGTTTTCACAAAACTTTCTCAACTAGTTGCCATACATACATCCACAGTCCAAATTCTTAAAGGAACGATTTTGTTACTGATCAGAAGCTACAAGAATGACTGTTGTAGCCTGAAGCCCACATGGTTGAGGTTTCTGATTTGAAGATTTTGCCTTGCGTCACGCCCTAAACCCTAAACCACCCAGTTGGTACAGAAACAAAGATGGTAATATCTAGAAAAAAAATCACAAAGACAGATTATGGTGGTTTCTCCCAGACATTTCTTCCAGACTACCCAACTGGATTGAGTCTGCTGCATCGTCATCTACATGGCATTACCTGTAGCCAACTTTCAGTCCATTGATCCAGACGTAAAACGCAGAGTCAACAGCCTCAAAGCTTACATACAACTTGCGCCCTGCATTCCAATAAGGGATACCCATTTGTCAGTTGTTTTGAAACCAGAGGGTCTCCTTTGTTGTGTCAGTAGATCACAAACAAGGGTTTAGGGTTCTGTGATGAGAGAACCTATACATTGCCAATATCCACCAAACCCAACAAGCACTAATAATGGAAATGGACCAAGGCACTACTACTGCCCAAGTCAATCAACTGAAAGAATTACAAGCTGCCAGACTGATCTGCCGCGAAACAGGATAATATAGAAACTGAAAAAACAGCATGCATATAGAGGAGTAGTAGACAAATGAAACAAGGAATGGCAGCAAATGAATTACCATGCCAGTCAGATGGAATAGAAAAGGAAGAGCGGTAGCACCCTGTGGGGTTCTCAGATGGCACGTACGGAGGATCCACTGGAAAAGGATATACTATGTTGGTGTAGATCGGCCGGTCATAGCCATGCATCTGCCAGTTTGATGGCACTGCCATTGTGAACAAAGAAAAACACCACACCCACCACCACCATCAGATTTGTCGTGATACCACCACATTTCCACAATTGCCTGTGAATGTAGGCTGTCATGAACCCAGGATCGGGCACAGCTTTGATCAGGTATTGCAGTAAATATGTCATGTCATTTTGCACACACAGGATCAGAATTTGCGTGCAGAAGAATATTTTACCTGGCAAATAGCCCCAGGTAGTGTCATCAAACCCATGATCGAAGAAACTGTGTGGGACTTCTTCAGGCTTGGAAGCCAAATGGAACTTCCAGTGACCAGCCAATGACTTCACATATGGTAATCCTTGAGTCCAGAAGTTGGCACTTTTGAGAGATTCCACAATTGCTTCATCACCCCAAGTAGCTTCTTTGGCAGCTCGTGAATCCACATGGCTCCTCTCACGCCAGAACTTCAGTGCGCCTGCGCATAAGGCATCACACTGAAGTTTTTCTAGCTTTGTTGTAAGTGATGATAAAAAAATCCCACTGCAGCACACGGTCATAACTCTTTCCCTCTCTCTCTCTTGCAGACTCTCTCAGGTTAAGCTCCAGGACTTGACCAAATGTCCCATTCCTCAAACTGGATTAAGGTCTCGGGATTTGATCTAATCCCTAATTCCTCAAACTGGATTAAGATCTTAGGATTTGACCAAATCTCCAATTCTTCAAATTGGAATTCAGCTCCTAGCAGGATTTGACTGAATCTCCAATTCCTCAAACTGGGATTCAGCTCTCAGGATCTGACCAAATCTTGCTGCAGGCTGGGTCAGACCAGGAGATGCAAGAGATGGAAGGATCTCAGAAATACTTGTTCAATCCTTCCTGATCATCCTCCTCCTCCTTCAGAAGTTCTCATCAACTCTTGTTTTGCTCAAAACTGGGAATTGAAGAAGGTAAGGCATCTAAGAATTTTTGGGCCATAGAAGAAGAATCAAACAAACAAGAGTGAGCAAAGGTTCAAAAGTGTATTTGCACCTTCAATACTTGAATGGCAATGTAATGGCACATGAGCACTTCGCTTGTTCCATTCCACAATCATGGGATCCTCCCAATCTCGATGGAATGTAGTTGTTGTAGTTGTCAACATCTCCATCACCATTGCACTGCTACTTTCCTCCTCCTCTTGCACTAAATCAGCTCACAGAAAACAGAAAGCCATCAGCATTCTTCAACCATCAGCAGCTTTCGGCTGCACCAAGCTTCTGCACAGCTGTTATTGTCTATCTACCATTTTTGCTTCACAGAAAGAATCCAACTTCCAACAACTCTCAAACTCAGATTTCTTGATGATCATCAAAGAATGGTAGACTCATTTCAGAGTTCCCAGCAGCGGCAAGCCTTCTGCTACAAGCTTTACAACAACCACAATGTGCTCGTTTGGAGCCATGATGTGTTCCAAATATCTTTCATAAGAATAGAGAAATCTCCGTTCTCCCGATGAAGAAGAAACAGCAAGGCTAATACTTCCTCAGGAAGCCACAGAAAGAACCAAACAAGGGGAGACAAAAAACAAAACAAAAAAACACACTAGCGGTATGAACAAAAGTGCTAGTCTCACACCTGTTCAGGGACCATCAACAGTAGTATGTATGATAGTGACTTAACTATCACAACTTCCCCACTGACTTCATCAGCTCCCTACAGTGGGTAAAGGCCGGTGACAAGCACCATCCTGTGAACTGAGTTTCTGCTGCAATTCCGGAAGCAACAGGAAGACTCAGCCATACTACTGGCTAGCAACAGACCCCACAACAAAGACTAGACAAAGAAACAAAGAAAGACAGAAAGGGAAAAGAACAGGGAAGGACTAAGAACAAAATGTGGGAGCCAAATGTGGGAGCCGTGATCTATCTATCTAACAAGGGAGAAAAGGGACCATTGCAATGCGACTTGCAAGCAAAACCCTAGTTTCAAGCTGAAGCAGCTACAGAGATTAATACAAAAGTCTGCAAAAACATGGAGGAGCAGCAGCAGCAGCAGCTTGGACAAAGATCCACAAGGGTAAGTGAGTGATGATTGGAAAGGGCTTGAGAATCTACTGACCCAATGAGGTAGATGGTGATGAGAAGTCTTCTTCAGCTGCTGCAGACCTAATGAGCTTGCTTGCAGGTTTCTTTCCTCCCTTGAAGAAGAATGCAGCTTGCTCAAACTGGGCGACAGTAGTTCTTGCTTGATTCAATTCAGGAAAAACTTTGCTGCTGCCAGAAAACAAGAGTGCATGTGGTGGTGGTCTGTTGTTTTGTAGTTGTCGAGCACCAAAGGTGTGCACTTGGGTTGTTGTGCTTTTGCAAAACTGCACTTGGGTGGTTGCCAAAACAGGTGGTTTGCCCTTGTTCAAAAGCTTCTGGGCTCCTGCCCCCTTGTTCAACTTGCCAATATCCACACCGCCACCTTCAACAACAACAGAAGATGCGGAACTCAAAGACATAAATGCACGATCCTCCTCCTCCTGATCTGAATTCTGATTCTCCTGATCCTCAGATTCTCCTCAGATCCCGAAAGGATTGCTTCCCACTACAGAACAACTTGGACTACCCACAACAACAACCCAATTGATCCACAGAACAGACCACAACGTAAGAGTGAAAAAAACACATAAGAAACTGTGGCAGTAGCAGCAGCAGCAGAACCACAACCACCACCACCCATCAAAATTTTCTTGGAAGAAGAAGTTGCATGAAGGATAGATGAGGGATACAAGCTCAGGAAGGACAGAGAAACACAGGAGAGAGAGAGAGAGAGAGAGAGAGAGAGAGAGAGAGAGAGAGAGAGTTTTGAGCACGTGTTTGTTATCCAAACCCATGTGTTGGAAGTAGCGAGAGCGTCGAGGGAGGTGCCTGTGTGACCGACAACATTGCAGATGGACAGTGGATCTGTAATCTTCTTTTGTCTTTTTCTATGCACAGCTACATGTGTGGCCGTCAGATTGGGTCGTTGCCGATCTCACACAAAACAGCAGCGCGTAGAGAGAGACAAAGAGGAACATCCACCATATTCTTTCTTTCTTTCTTCCTTCCTTCCTTTCTTTCTTCCTTCCTTCCTTTCCTTCTTTCTTGCTGTCTGTGTGTGTGCTCTCTCTCTCTCTCTTTGGTGTGTTTGGATGAGCTTGTCGATCATCAGCTTAGATTGAGATTGGAATTGGGTGTTCAAGAAACACACAAAGAGAGAGAGGGAGAGAGAGAGAGATTTTTTTAATTGCACATTTTCTTTCAACTCTCCATGTCCTGCTTACCAGATTTCGTTGGAGGATCAGCAGTTTCATTGCATAAGAACTAGAAGAAGAAGAAGACACAGGAAGCAGCAGCATTTGGGGCTTGGTGACCAACTGACTGACATGTAGATTGCAAGGGGCTGGCTGGAATCAGTCAGTGATCCTGCTGCAATCGGCACCAAACCGGGAAGCCATGTGTACAACTGGCTCCGCACATCTTTGAATGGAAATAATACAAGGCTTGCAAGAAGATAGATACATCATCCAGGAAGGCACTGGAAAAACATGAGAAGACAAATTGGAGCTTGCTTTCTCTTTTTCTCACATGTATGCAAATTGTAAGGAATGAGTCCTGACAGCTTCCATTTTCTGTTCCCTGATTCAATGCTAGCTTACAAGCTCTTGAAGACAACATCAGATCTGCACTTGTGAACAACAGATCATTCAAAGTGGTTTGCCAGTCATCTCTAATGAATGTCCCCTTTCGGTATATATGTCCTTGTTGACACATGTGCCACATGTTGGAGTTTGGAAGGATCTGCTCAGAGAAATTGTTGCAGCAATTATTTCTTGCACCCTTGCAATTGCTCACCGTGGTGTCTTGGACAAGCACCATGATCACTATTCAAGCACCCAAAACAGCAGCAGCAGTATTTGGGTGCCTTAATAGTACTACTGTTGTGTGATATATGAGTAAGTTGATAGACCTCTGAAGAATC
>Ga0209611_10001121_pt1 | contig 44310 bp, 22 predicted proteins | sample S1TSphgellanicum_3_FD_187693 | JGI IMG/M metagenome (GOLD analysis project Ga0209611, IMG submission 187693) | Host-associated microbial communities from peat moss isolated from Minnesota, USA - S1T2_Fc - Sphagnum magellanicum MG (SPAdes) (version 2) | ecosystem: Host-associated > Plants > Peat...
AACAACATAAATACAATGCAAATATGATGCTACATCAATTATCATTGAAACAATACCAAAATTAAATCAATACAATCTAAATTGTTTCAATGCCTATTTTACACGAACAAAGCACTAAACCTTGGAGATCTTGTAAAAGTATTATGAAAGCACTTAAATAGCACTAATACAAAGGGGTCCCCACTTTGTGATGAGGGAAACAAAGGCAAATACAGGCTAATGAATGTGCTGCACCATATAACCTAATGATGAGCTTGCTTGAAAATTGAGTTTAAAAAAATGTGAAATTAAAAGCTTGTTGAGAATCAAGCTTTAGAAAGAATACCCAACATTAAAAATCATAACTCAAAACACAAGGTTTACTGTTTAGGGGCAACCAAAAAACTTTAAAAAGTTGGAAGTCTTAATGAACTTGTCGTAGCTTGTAGCTTTTGCCTAATTCATTTGATGTAACTTTTGTTTAATGAACTTGTTTGAGCTTTCACAATAATTGATAAAACAAACAAACACACAACACACAAACAATGTTGTACTTGAAATTCACTAGAGAATCAAGTTATAGCTTCCATAACAATCGACAAAGTAGATAAACAAACAACACATAAATAATGTTGTACTTGAAGTTCACTTGAGAATCAAGCTACAATTGCTACAATAATTGATGAAGTAGATGAACGTATAACACACAACTAAAGTTGTACTTGAAGTTTGCTTGAAAATCAAACTATAGCTCAAAATCCATAATAATTGACAAAATAAACGAACACACAACATAATAGTGTTGAACTTGAAGTTCATTTGAGGATCAAGTTTCATAGTAGATGAACACACAACATATAAACCAAGAATCAAGCTCCATAACAAGTGAGCAACACAACGCACAAATTCAAAATCAAGATCTAGACTTAAATTAAAGCATTTGATGAAAAATGCTTGAAAATGAACAATCAACTTACAAAAGATTTGAAGAGGGCAATGTGAAACAAATTAAACTACTCTTTTAGCAACCTTAAAAGAAAAAGACTTTAGAATAAGATCAAACTTGATAAGACATTTCAACGTCATAACAAAAGCTTGAAATCTATGTTTTATGTTTATTCACTTTCATTTTCTTGAATGTTGCTTGCAATTATAAAATTTAATTCACAACTAATTAATTTTAATTATTCATTGATAACAACATTGGTTTTTTACATTAGGTTTCAAAATTTGCTTCATGATAGCTAGTTCATTTTATTGACATAAAATATTTAATATAATCTAGGTTCATGGACCAATTGTTCATGCGAATGAAATGTATTCAAAACATGATAAGGGTAAACTCTACAACTAGATTATCAAGGTGAAAAACTTTCATACTACATTTTAGTTGGAGTCTTGTCTTTTGTGTGAAGAATTTTGAGCTTGTAACCTTTGCAGTTTGCCTTTGCCAGTTCAATGTCAAGTAGCACAAATCCTTGGCTTCTTATCATAAATGAATTCATCGATATTAAAGTTTGATATCGTGTAGCCAAATGAAATTTACAATGAGGCAACCAAACAACATAGTACGTGACATTCATTTCATGGGTACACAAGTATTGACCAACTTGGAGAGGTTGAAATTAATGTTATGTAAGTTGCTTGACCTAATTCCTTTAAGTTCATATTATTAAAGCATTGTTGAAGGGATTTTATAAGAACAAAAACAATTGTCATAATACATTTTTTTGATTTAAGCACATGGATAATGAAATAACCCTTGAATTTAAAGGAGAACTAGATATCAACAAATTAAATTCAATACCATCAAGGCATATATGTACTATTGACATTCATTTAAAACAAATGGTTAATGATTTCAAACTTCTAGTCTTTCAATTTTTATCAACATTCCTATTAGAATGGATTCATAAGGTCTAAAATTATATAGAAGACATAAGTTCATGGAGTGGTTCTGTAATTCATGACATTTGCATCTACACCCAAAGCAAACAACATTCATCAAGTTATTAAATTATTGAAATTTAATTAGCGTCATAAAAATCTAATCATAGCAAAATGCAAAAACTTGACAAAATTATTGTTGCCTTTAAAAAGTTGTAGTTTCAATGTTTAACAAACATGCTACCACAACTAGTGTTCATTGAATTGAACTTAAATACAACCAATTAAACCTAATAATTTGTTTTGTTTTCTAGTATGCAACATTGACATTGCATTCCCAATTTTGTTTAGGTTATAATCAAGATAGCTATTGCCCCAAGAAAATGAACTTGGAAACCTTTACTTCCAAATTGTTACAATTACAACCATCATTGATTTCTTGGGGGTTTTATAAGCTTGATCTTTTAAAAAGTTCATGACGTTTCAACTACAAACCATGAGAAGAGCTGCAACAATAGAAGTTAGTGATCATGTTGCTATAAGATAAGACTTAACATTTGAATTATTTGATTCCAATAACCTTGACAACAAATTCTTTAAGAAATGATCAAGAAGCAAAATTTTTCAAGTAGAGATGTCACAATGACAACATTTGTGATCAATGGGACATGTTGATCCATATTATAATTAATTTTTTCAGTAGAAAAAACAATACATTTTCAAATAAAACTTTAAAAAATGACACAATTTTCACAAAGTCGTTCAAGCAATCATGCCTACTACACAAGCTTGCTCGAGGTCATGAAAGCTTACTTGCTTAAAATGTAGGTCAAGCATAGGCCTTGAAATCACATAAAGAGGTATAAAACATTTCTTTGGGGTGTAGTAGCTAAGGCTTACCAACCTTCTTGTTCTTATTACATATGGTGTGTTTTCCATTGCCCTAGGATGCTCCCAAGTTCACACTCCTTCTCAAAACAATTTGCAAAGTTGTTTCAATGCACTCTCATGATGTTTGTCCAAGGTCATAGTCCTTTTCAAAACAGTTCATGAAGTTGTTTCAATGCATTCTTATGATGTCTGTTGATGTTGACAACCAATTAGGGTGGTCACAAAGTGCAATTAGTCTATCAATAATTGTTAATAGGGTGCAAATGGGATAACATGAGCCACACCTGCTTGTTTTATGACTGCTTTTGTGACTATTTTTTGAAAAATATTCCTAGAATAATTTTGAAAAAATATTTGAAAAAATATTATATATATATATATATATTTCATATTATTTTATTAAGGTTTATGTTTAAAATTTGGGAAAAAATGTTATTTTCAAAAAAATTCAAATCCATTTACAAGTCTTTTTACTATTTAAAAACAAGTGTTTTAGTGTTTAATGAATGCTTTTGTTAATTTTTTATTCATTGGATTAATTTCAAATTAATTCACGTGTTCCCATAATATATATTAAAAATACAACTATATAAACAAATCTTACAATTTCAACATAAAATTAAATTAAGATTTTAAAATATGAAAAAACCAAGCAAACGTTACACTTGCTATAGGTATGTGTTATTGCAACTGCACCCAATAATAATTAATGGGCGTCATCCCCTTTGCAATCTATTAATTGAAAACCTGAAGGTGGCAACAACATAGTTTGTACCTTTATTTTAAAAAAGTTGATGGAGTTTAAAACCCTATTCTCACTTTATGTTGGTGGGAAAAAAAGGTAGCTAACTTTAGCTTGTGAAAAGTGTACAATGTGTACTTCAAGAAACATGACATTTTTTTGCCCCAAATATATCATTGTAATGTGCGAAAACCCTTAACAATTATAGTATAGTAAACATCAAACTAAAAACAACTAGAAACATGGTAGCTTCTTATTCATGTAGTCAATTATTATTCATCTTTGCTTACACAATACATATGTATAATGGGATTTATGTTGATGACATATGATGCATGATGAAATATGATGCCTTGATACATTGCCATTTTGATTAAAACATAAAAATAAAATTATCAATATTTTCTACAATATTTATTACTAAATAAAAAACGATTTTAATAATAGTTATCTTGTTCTCACTAACATGCACACATTTTCACTGGGGTAGGGGTATTTGTCGCTGATTTCCAAAAAAATACTAATGTAAGCACCTTGTAGGCACTTGCCATCAAAACTTGGTGATCATTTTGTGCTGGGCCGATACCCTTGTTTGGTCATAAAGGGGGTGAGATTTCTAAACTCTAGTGAAAAAAGTGTGTTGAACTTAAACATGGACTGTACTTAGATTGACACTAAATTTGGTTTTAATCTAAGTTTCATTTTTTTTCCTAATTGCTTGCAACCTAGCATTGGTGTTGTGTGTACTACAGTTATAAATATTTTCAATAACTAATGTTAATCTGTGTATTACATGTATAAATAATTTTGAACCTTGTGCATTTAATTTTACGTCTCATAAAATTTCATTAATTTGGGAATAAAGCCCACTTTACTCTTGGAGGCAAGGCCAATATTCAACTCAAATCAAGCATTTCTATTGGTGCAAAAGTTGAAATCAGCCTAATGCGCTTTGCACTAGGCGTCAAGGCTGAAATAGAATTTTTTTTTCAATCTGCCCCAAGTTACTAATAAATGCTGAACTTTACTGTTCTGTATTGGTCCCAAGGTTGAAAAAAGGATACCATTGAATTTGGGAAGCCAATTTGCAACCCTTGAGGCCAATGTTCCAGCATTTAATAATATCCTGACATCAATGTTTTAACATTTATTAATAACTTGAGGCCAAACAACAAGCCAAAAGTGCTCAAAGTTGCACCAAGTTTTTTCAGCCCTGACTCCTAGTGTAAAGCAGGCCTAACAGTAACACAACTTGAAAGAGGGGTTGAGGATGAAAGAAAGACTTGAAAGGAGTGTCACTTTACGAATAATGTGTTAGTAACATCTGGAATATTATGTGTGAATATGTTGGACAGGCATGCTTCATAGAAGTGCATGGATTTGAACCTGCCATAAAGGACAGGATCATCCTCTGATGAACTACTTCTTCTACGTTTGAATCGGCCATAATGGACAGAGTCATCATGTACACTACTTGTCCTAAGTTTGAACCTGCCATAAAGGATAGAGTCATCATGTGATGAACTGCTTGTTCTTATGCAACCATCTTGGGGAATCTTAAATCAGCCAAATGAAATGAACGCAGTCAGTACAAAAGTACTGCTGCGATTTTTTCCTCCAGTCTGCACATTTGCCCCGTTTTTTTTCACCTTGTCATGCATAGGCATGTTTTGGATCCATGTTATGCACGTTTTGAACATGATACAGGTATAGAGGGGTACGTAACATATTACGTGGTGTGTTATGTGTGGTTATGAGTGCAAAACATGCCTGCATGTCACTTGAGAAAATATGGACAGGGCAAATGGGCAGACTGGAGGAAAAAATTGCAGTAGTACTTTTGTACTGACTGCATTCATTTCCTTTGGGCGATTTAACAATTTCCCACAAGGTCCTATCTGAAATCTAATCCTGATATTTGGCACAATTAAAGATGTTTTCACCCTCAGGGCACTGATGCAAATACAACTAATTTCAATGCTGGGGCCATAGTAATTGAAAAAAATGTCGTCACCTCTTCCATGAAGATCTACAAAGCTCCTAGGTTTCCCACACCTTGGATTTTTATCTTCCCTAAGGATGCTAAGGACTACATTACACACCATAACATACACTTAGCCATGATTTTTATTGATTGCCATTCATTTAGTGGAAGTGGCAACCTAAAACCTTGTACACACAATATTGTTATACTTCTGGTGTGGTTGCTTGAGAGGTTTCAATGTATAAACTAGATTAGCATAAATAAGCATGAACATAAATTGTTACATCTTTTCATGTAACAAGTTGCCAAATTTCCTTGTTGGGATGATAGGTCCAACTCTATGTGTCTACACAATGACCCCTCCACACTCTACTAAACATTCTACTCCAATAGTAATTGTGTTTGTCAGCTGAAATTTATATTTCAGCACATTGGCAAATGAATATTTCAAAGTTGCCACAAGATTTCATGATTTTTTGTGGGTCCCTGATTTTTTGGGTTTGTATTTAAGCCAGAGGGGGAACCAGTGAATCGGCAACCATGAGGTGCAAAAATATGGTAAAGTGACACACAACCTAGAACTTAGGGTTATGGTTATTAGGTATTTTGAAAGGATCCAATGAGAGGAGATCTCATCCTCCAATTAACTTTAATGTCCTTTCTACAGATCAACTGATTATTTTATTTCTTATGTCAAAAAAAATGTGTAATGAGAGATACAGCTTAATAACACTCTCCAAGAGATCAGTGCTAAAACATAAAGAAGACCTCCCCAATGTCATTTTTTGGGATCAGCACTAATCTCATCAGCAAAAGCTCCACACGTACACCTCACAATCAGTGCTGATTCCCATATTTGCCATTAGCGCTAATCTCTGTTGAGATAAGCTCAGGTTTGACACCCACTATTGAATGCAGACCTCATACAAAGTTCCTACTGATGTGCAACCCATTTCTAAGTTTGTTGGGAGTAGTTCAATGGACAACAAAGCTTAAGGGATAACAGTTTCAGTAACTGACGAGAGCTTGGTCCGCTGCTTTGCTTTGAACCGCCTGCAAAACTCGGCGGAAAATACTCAGAACCATTTTGTTTCCTTCAGGCTGGTGAGTGACAGGACAAGATCGTTGTGCGCAAACGTCGGTGCAATGTTTCAACAGCTTGTAAGCTCGGAAGCCCAATAAACACTTCGAAACTTTTCATGTCGTCGCCACAGCAAGCGAAGATGGCGTCCTCCTCCATGAGGCTGCAAGGGCCCATGCAGATGGGCTCGCCCCACCCGAAGTCCACTACGTTCATCGGAATCCTAGTCCATGAAGAAATGTAGAGCAATGCCACCGCCTTCGGTTTTCCTCTGCGCACTTCCAAGTAATCGATGGCGGATCGAATGTAGCTGTCCGTCACCAGCGCTTTGGCATCTTGCACCAGCTTCACAATATGGGCTAGCGAGTACTGTGTGAGCTCGGCGGCGGTGGCTGTCGCGTGCCCTAAAAAGACTCCGTTTCCCAAGAAGCGTGCTGGGAGTGGTGGATCGAGTTTTGAGCGGATATTGACGGAGAACACCAGACGCGCGACTTGGTCGGGGTGCATGTCCACGGCTTGGGTCCTCGCTTGCCATGTCAGCGCTGCCAAGGCTTCAAAGGTGGTCACTTGTGTCACCAGACCGTGGTGGAGGATTCGTCTTTTCACGCTCTCGAGTTCGTGGGGGGACACGGTGAAGCTGGAGCTGCACATAGCAGTCAGGCTCTCATTTGTGCGTGGGAATATAACTTCGTCCATTTCACGGAACTCGAGGTGCGGAAACTCGATCCGCAGCGGTGAGCGCGGGTTCAGTAGTGTGCGGTCGAGGTTGGGAACCAAGTGGGGAATGTCCACTGATCTCGCGAGCTCACCCCAGGCGACGAGAAACTCGCTAGCCACGAAAGCGTCGGCGATGCAATGGTTCATGTAGAGACCCAGCACGAAGCCGCCACACTTGAACTGCGTCACCTGCACACACATTAGCGGTACGTCGAGTTCAATACTGCCGTGGCCACTAGTCGGCGGATTGTTATACACGAGCTGCGTCATGAAGGGAGCAGGTCTGTAACGCTCGCCCAGCTCAGCAATGGCGCAATCAGCCGCGGCTTCAACAAAGGGTACCCCTTGACCTTGGCACTGAATTTGAAACTTGGAGTCCTCGCTCAGGCCCAGCCTGCCTGCCATTGGGTAATATAGCACCAGGAGCTTCCGCAACGAGTCTTTAATCACGGCGACAGCATCGTGGTTCTTCTTGTGCTGTCGCGAATTGAAAAAGTAAACCGTGCTCACTGGGACCACAAAGATCTGATCGAGATTGGAAAGCGAGTAGACATGTTTCTGGGTAGGCTCAGCTGGATAGACAAGAATCGGGTCACTGAGCTTTACATCCAGCTTCAACTCTCCATTCCCCTCGATCTCATGGCCTGTACTAGAGCTCCCTGACATGATTGCGCCCTAATTCAGAGTACACAAACCACAGCTCGCGTAATTTACATAGCTCTCTTGTCGAGAATGAGTAACCAATTCCTACAACCACAATGCCGCAGCTGCCTCCAATTTACGACGCTAGCTTGAATGATCAATTGAGCTTGGAGCACCAAAAGGGATCGATGAAGGCGTGGCGCGGGAGACAAATTAAGTTAGTAGAGAACAGTTGGAATCATGCTTTTTTTTTTCCTGGCTAGATTTATCGAGTTGGCTTAATGTTCTTTCAAAATGGCTAAAAAATGTGTTTCTTTTGGTTTTCTGGTCGCCAAATTTTCTACATGAAATATTGCCAAGATTTCTCTATTGCCAAAAATCTGAAGGAGTTTTGAACTTTTTTACTTTCGTATTCTGTTAATAGCCAAATCTGGCTAAATTGAATTATGTATGATCGCCAGCTCAGTTGCATCACAAATATGAAAAAGAAATAGAATTGAACAAGGAGAGAAAAGGCGTAAATGATCTCTTCTTTCGGCGTGTGAGCGAGTAGCGAAGGACGTGCAGCGTGCAGACGTGAAGCACCTTGTCACCAATGACTTTTTTTTTGGTCAATTTTGTGACATAGCCAAAGTGGCAATAATCCATAGAAAGATTTAGCCAAATTTTGCTACAAGTGATATACGAAAATACATTTTCTTAAACATCCTCCTATATTTTTGGCTCCTACTTGATAAATGTATAGAAATCTGGCAACTATTATTAAAAACTGGTCCAATTATGGATGGCTATTGAAAGTCTCAACATAGCACTTGGTTTTAGCACTTGTAGATTTTAATATCTCTTTTTTGGGCTATATTTAGCCAGCAAAAAAAGGACTGCCTGTCAATGTGTCACGCCTAAAAGGCTGCACTCAGAGAAGCCTATTTGGATGCCAGATCTTCTGAGCCCAGCATCCCGCATAGTAAAACCCCAGAACTTAGTTACATACATACTACATAGAAAATGAAATATCTGTTGGTTGAGGCTGGTTCTAAGTTCACACACAACCATATATATCCTATTGTGTATATTTATATACCTTGACAGGTATAAGTTACCTTTTGTCTATTTAATTAAACCCTTAAATCAAAATCATCAAATTTTTAGAATCATTGTGATTAACGGCTAGACTTAGGCGTTCAGTTTTTAAAAATGACTAGAGCTAATTTAAAGCACTTAAATTCCACAAAACTAGTGCACATGGTTTTCATGTTAAACTACTTGCAAAATTTGTGTGTTTTCATAAAATGGTCTTTGAATGAGATGGTACCCCCACACACTATGACATGCATTTTCCCATGACTAGAATAAGATAGTGCCGCAGAGCAGCCTGACTATATGTTTAAAAGTTATAAAAATCATTAAACTTGTTAAATATTAAACATTAAAATAGTAAATAGTTTAAATAGCTTAATTGATTTAAACCTGCTAAACTTTATGTTAAAAACAGTGTAACACAGGGGAAACAAAAGAGGCGAGAGTGAGGGCCTGAGTCCAACATGGTGAATTGTTCACCATGTCCCCCACAATTCATGCCCTTGCCAAGAGCATGAACACAGGTGATGAACACAGTTGGGATTAGAAATTCTGCTCAAACAACAAGGAATTACAGCATGCACCTAATAGGCCTAGTTTTTTTTTTGGGGGGAGGGTGGGTGGTGTTGAATTTTTGGGATTTAGGTTGTTCCCAATTTGTTCTGAAAACATTTCCCCAAATTTCCAATGTGTTCCACCAACATGTTCTCAATAGCACCTCACTTTGTCTTATATATGCTTTGGCTAATGTTGTCGTCTATATAGATGGGCGACCATTTGGACTCAAATGTTTCTATCTTTGGAGTCAATAAGTAATCAATACTTCTAGATTGAAGAATCTTCAAAGTTTTATATGTATATTTTTATTGGATCAATCAAAGAAACTTGTGAAAAAAAGAGATTATGAACTTGGAAGGCACCCCAACTAATTAATATGGATCACACTAACATATCATAAAACCAATGATAACAACATAATTAATAGTACAAGTTAATAATAATAAAAGTCCAAAATGTGGCCCATGATGATTTAGAAGCGGTTATTGAATTTTGGGGTGAAAGTCCAAAGTTATATAATTTGAAATGCCAGTCATGAGACTGGGCCTTGGGTGAACCAACACCTGCATTGGTACCATGGTATCAAAGTATGAATCTGAGTAAAGATGAATGCCGAACAATTTAGCTTATTTCACAAGGTAAGGGTAATTTTTCATCATTTATCCTTTATTTATCATCCAAGTATAAGTAAGTTGTTAAAGGTGTAAAGAGCGTTTGGATTTCTAGGACAAGAATTGTTAGTATTAATTTTGACGATCAAAATCAATATCTAAACTTAGTTCGAAAACCTATTACTAAAAACCATTATCAAAAAGTGCTATTAGAAATTTGTTATAGGAAAGTGCTATTGAAAATATGTTATTGGAAAATACTATCAAAAAGTGCTACCAAAAACCACTACTAAAAAGTGTTATAAAACTTGTTACCAGAAATTGCTACAAAAAATCACTAATGAAAACTGTTATTAAAAATCCCTATTGGAAATTATTATTGGAAATCACTACCAAAAACTATTACCGAAAATCACTACTCAAACTATTTTTTAAAACTACTACCAATTTTTGATTACTAAAAACATAATACTGATTTTCGACATGTATATTTTTAGACTAGAACGTTAGCTAATTAGATTGACTTGAGATAAGGATTTCTAAGAAGGATTTGTTATGAGTTTTAAAAAGATTTTTGTAATTCCATTAACTTTTTGGAATTTCCACCATTTCTAATCACTTTAAAAAATTTATATGGGGAAACCTAGGTAGTCGAGGTATATCATTAATTGTTATAATTCTATCATCTTGATGTTGGAAATTTGAGATGATGTTCTTGAAATCATCTTTTCCACTTGTTTTTTGCATGATAGAAACCTATAGTCTATTTGTACAAGTTTCATAACCCTCTTTGTGATCATTTGTCACGCAATGTTGCAAAACCAAAATGCTCATTTTTTACTCCTATTTCATTTAAGTATTTAAAACCTAAATTTTCATTAGGTTGTTTTAAAATAAGCAAATGCAAGATAAATATTTTTGCAAAAGTATTATGGCACATGTTGCCAATTAAGGAAAGAAAATTGTTGTGTAATTGGCCTTGGAAACAAAAACACATTAAAATTCAAACATCATATAAAAAATGAAAATAAAATAAAACCAATCAACAACCTTAAGAATCTCTTCAAATCCTTTTTATAATGGCAATTGGTGGGTAATTAATGTAATGAACAAAAATCAAATGTTGAAATCAAATAGTTCAATAGTTAATCAAAATAAGTCATTACACCAAAATGTGTCTTAATTCATTTTAGGTTTCATTATATTTTGAATGAATTTGGACATTTTTACCATGATGAAACTGGTTAAACCCTTAATGAACAAGGACTAATTGCTATGGACAGTGAATTGATCCATTAATATTTAGTGAAACAAGGTTACTTTCAAGTGAAATAAAAATTTACCAAACCATTTCATTTGCTATTTAATTAACTAAATAACATGGAAATCAATTAAACTTAAATTATTTAATATTTAATGTAATATTTAATATTATTGATCATTTCATGATTTTCAACCTATGAATTATTGATACATGTCACGACCTATACTAGGTTAAAACATTAATTTAAGTACATAGGTCATGTAATCAACCTAAATAGGCACCTCTAGGGAACTATATTAGAAAATATTTAATGAACTTATCACTATTGATCACAAACACACCATTTGTGAAGTTTGATCCCTTAACCTTTAAGATGAAAGCGAACACCCTTACCATTAACCCATCACACTTGTTGTGATAATGTGTTACATGATATTCTATTTATTAAATATTTCATTTTCAACATTATAAAAACATAAACTTTGAAATTTCATATTTTATTAAAATTTTGTCTAAATGAAATGATTGAAGTTTAATTTTATTTTTTTCAATAATGTATTTCCTTTTGAAAGTGTAAAATCGTTTGAACAATTTTTTTTTTAATATCACTATTCAATAACACTTCAATGACCATTCTTTTGAAAAATAAAATGTTTATTAAATGGATAAGATTTTTGTTAATATAATAATATTACCTATGTTAAGTTACTTTCAACTATTCTAGGGCTATTTTTCATTGTTCTAAATTATTTCACCTTACATCATTTATGATTATTTATGGTTATTTTCATTTTTTTGTTATTTTAAACTATTTCACCCTAGATTATTTTTGGTTATTTTAAATTACTTTTGGTTATTTTAGGCTATTTTAGTTTAGGTTATTTTTACTATTGTAAATTATTTTTTGTTATTCTATGTTATTTTTGGTTATTGTAAGTTATTTCACTTTAAGTTATTTGCGGTTATTATAAATTATTTTTGACTATTTTAAGTTATTTCATCTTAAGTTATTTTCGGTTATGTGAAGTTATTGTTGGTTATTTTTGGCTATTGAAGGTTATTTCATCTTATGTTATTATTGACTATTCTAAGTTATACTACCATAGGCTATTTGTGGCTATTCGATTAATGTCTATTATTAGTTATTCTATTGGTGGTTATTGGTGATTATTCTATTAGTGGCTATTGTTGGATATTTTTGGTTATACTATCATAGGTTATTGGTAATTATTTTATTATAAGCTATTTAAAAAAAATTTCATAGGCTATTATTAATTATTTTAAGTTATTTTACCTTAGGTCATTATATTTAATTTTAGATTATTTTAAATTGTTATACTTAAAATAAAATAATTTATAATAACTTATGGTATAAGTTATAATAATTAAAGTAATTTTAAATAATATAGGGTATATCATAAAGTAACATAAAATATTTAAAACAACAACATAAAAATAAATTAATTTACCATAGTAAATTATAATAGTGAATTATGTTAACTAGTAATGAAACACGATGTTTACATAGTGAAATCATAATGAAATAACTTTAACCAAAGTGAAATCACTCAAATGTAGTGAATTTATTTCACTTTTAAGGTCCCATAGTGTTTTACGCTAATGAATTACACCCAACTTTTATACTAGTGATTCAACAAATTCATCCATCATAACATTTACAAAATATGGAAGTGCATATGCGTTTATAATGATGTTGGCATAATCCTTCTTTTTATTTGTTTTTAAAAAATGCCATTCCCAAGGTAAAGGTAACCTCAAATATGTACCAAAAGGTCAAAGTAAAAATAACATGTATTTAATTTCATATTGAAATGTTCATTTTGGACTTAACTCAACATGGTGAATGCAAGGAAGACCACTTAGTGATCATTAGATTCAAATAATTTTAAATAAAACTTGCAAAATTATGGCCATTTTTTATATTTGGTTATAATGTTATGTGCTACATTTGGGTAAGTTTAGATATTTGAAGTGTATATGTTTATGCCAACGATAATATAATCACATATATAATGGAAAACATCATCAATCTACAATCTTGGTTGAACATAAATATTCATTTGTAATAAAAAACCAAGTAAACTACTAATGACCAAAAACTTCCTACCTTCAAATTTTGGCATTTAAAAAAATAAAATTACATCTCATGCAAGTAGTAAATACTTGGTGGCCATTTGGTACAACTTGTAAAATCTTCAATTTATCAAATATCAAATTTATCAACATATAACACAATTTGGACTTAGTAAAATAAGAATACTAAAAGGGTTGGTGGGCATCGAGTCATCATTATATATGAAATAAAATAAAAGTATGAAAGCTTGCAAGTTAGATTCTACCACATGACATATCAATATGACATAGTCAACATACTAAAAATAAACACAAATGAATTTCAATAACAACAATATTCTTCTTTGGAGCCAAACAACAACCAAATTGCATTTCAAAAATAAATGAGGAGAATTCAAAAAATAATTATACACCAATAGTTTCGTTAGTTGCATCAAGGTTTTGTTTGACATGATTAACACTAATCATTATAATGTTATTGATTATGACATTGCTTCTAACAAGAAATTAAAATATAATAAATGAGATGTCAACCCATTGTTTTGGATCTATTAAGTTGCACTTCCATTCACTTACCCAAAAATCTTAATACAATTTTTTATCATTGACTTGTACCTTTTATTTGGAAACCCCCAGTTTTTGCATAATGAATTTACTTTTTGGGCTATTTTATCATGTTTTCACCCCAAAACCAAATATCATCACCACTTGTCAAAACATTATGAAATCATAAAACTTATTCATTAAATCTAGATTTTTATTAAATCTTATTCATTAATGGTTTTCAACAACACGAAAAGCAAACGCGAACTTCTTTAACCTATGTCTAACATCCAATTTTCATTTTCATTAGTTTTGATTTTTTGTTGAATTCATATTAACAAAAAAATAAATCAATATTTCCTATATTAATGTTTTTCCAGGCAAATTTTCACAATTTGATGATTTTCTTTCAAAAAATGAAGAAAAACATTAATAAATTGTCATTTTTGGAATTGTTTTCACCAATTTTTGAACTCAAAATAATTCAACTAGTTAGATTTAGACCTAAGCATTTATTAGGTCACCGCTTATACCAACATTTTTGTAAAAATGTTATAACCCATTTAAGACAATCATTATTTAATATTAATTAATGTTGGGGATCTTTGCTAATGGACCTACTTGAGGAATTTGAAAAGACAAATACGTGTTTCCCACACTTTAGTCAAAAATTTACAAAATCACCTTTAATAAATCCTACCCATTAAAGGCATTCCAATACCACCTAGAATCTAATGGGCCCCAACTTCTTTAACCTCGATCTAAAATCCAATTTCTATTTTTCATTAAAATGGAGTTTTATTAAATTTCTAGCGACAAACATTACTCAAAACTCCATTTCCTATGTACACCTTAGGTTTTAAAATTATAAAATACCTACCTTAAATCCTACTCATTGAAAGTTGAAAAACATTACTTGAATGTGCCCCAACTTTTGTAACCTAAGTTTGAAATCCAATTTTCCATTTTTAATTAAATGGAATTTTCATTTGTTATTGAATTTTCAATGACAAATATTATTCAAATTTAAGTATATCATGCACCCTAGGTTTACAAATCACAAAATCACTTCCATTAAGTCCTACTAACTTAAGGATTTTCAAGAACACATCCCAATTTCTTTATAAAAAGCTTAACCAAAAATGGTTAATCTAAGCCAAATTAGGGTAAGTGATGTAAAGTGGTTGTTGGTGTTTGTAGGTTTAATTTAGGGCTAATTTAATTTGGAACAACTCATTTGTTCATTTGATTCATTATAAATACCAATTGAATTATGGTATTTGAATAGGTAAGAATTATCACGTGTAAATTAGTGTCACGATCTATTTTACGTAATAAAAATTCAAAAATTAAAATTAAAATTAATACTACTTTTCTCATTGCAATTTGTTTATATTAAATTTCAACCGAAATCCCCTATTAAATTATGTATTTATTTGAATCCTTATTAGCAAAAATTGAAAACATGAGAATTATTGATTTGACAATTGTCAAAAGGTGCCAAGGAAGTACAATGGATCATTAGGTGACTTGTAAACCATCAAATTTTTATTACAATATAACAAAAATTGAAATTTGCAAATGGTGCTTATAACAAGTTTTTAATTGTATAGTTGGCATTTACAACTAAAATTTGAGTAATTGTGTAAATCAAGTCATAAATGATTGTAGTTGCAAAAGACATGATGCCATTGTTAATGTCAAGGTGAATGCATGAATGAATACACCAATATTGGTTTCACAATGTGTAATTCACAAATTATGGAACCATTTGATGTCTAACCATTAATTAGGTTTAAATAATTAAGATCATGTTAAATTTTTAATTTTATGAATGTTCAATAAATTTATACAACATTGTTTTTAATATATCAATGTAACATATGGATAAATTTGAAAATAAGGAATATTCATAATCAGGGTACCCCTTTTTGGACATAATAATCAAGGAATTTGTTTTTGCTATCTTTTAAATATAAAATCTAAATGGAATAAAATTTAAGTGAGAGATATTAGATAATTCAAATTATGATAATTTTTATGGTGGTAATGATTTTTGACATGCATATGTAGTTATGCATAAATATTTTGGTAAAAATCCAGAAATGCAAAATTGAATACATAAGTTTTTATATACAACTTAACATGTTTTCTTGCATGAAAAAATCCTGCACATTTTATCGTTACTTGGGACCACAAATTCTAAGCTTAGTGAATATAAAAAATCAAACAAATGGAAAAAAAGGAATCATTTTCCTTATTGCCCTTTTAAAATGGATTTTGTCACTTTCAATAAAATTATATCATCTATTATTTATTCAAATGCATTATATGAACATTGCCAAACATAGATGTACACATTACATATCCATGAAAGCAAATTGAAGTTAATTGCATTTTTTAATACATTCCTTTTGATTCCTTTAAAATGAAAATTATAGTTTAAACAAGGATTCAAATTATTTAAAAAGATTCAAAAGGACATCTATATTATATTTAATTTATTTTTGGATTTTTTAAATATATCAACATGACATCATTCTAGTTATAGTCATACACCAATTTGATAGATGTAAGTTAAGGTGGCTCAAAAGCAAAAAAAAATCCTTGTCCCAAAAGTCCATATTTTAACATTAAAATAGAAAAAATAATTGAAAACCAATTTTGAGTGGGCCCTATGTGGTATTTAATCAACTAATAAAGTCCATATGAAAGGCTACCCATCTAAACAATTATTTGACATACACGTTAAGGGGAAAAATATATCAATCCAACAAAAAATGACCAAGATACAAAAATAAAGACCAAATTTGTTCATTCAAAAGTCCATAATTATTTGTTGGTTAAAGTTTTTGTTGTAATTATTTTCAATCCATATTTTTTTTCCATCATGTATCATATATTGAGTCCTTATAAAAAATATTGAAATGAAATCATAACAAAAAGTGCATTTGAATGTTAATGTAAAACCCAAAATATAATCCATATGCTCATTTTAAAAGTCCATTACTATATGATTGGTGTATGTTTATTGAATTTCACCCCTCAATAAATATTCTTATTCAAGTTGACAATCTTAATTCATAAATATTTTTGTCAAATTGATGATTTTATAATGCATTTATGGCATTTGAATAAAGTATACTTTGCATAAAGTCTAAAAAGGGACAAAAAGTGAGCCACCATAGCTTGCAATTACCTAATCCACTATAGTTATGAAATAATAAATGTAATGAAAATCCAAAATAGTCTTTTGTAGTCCTTTTGGGTAACTTGATTGTGAATATGCCTAGTAATTCAATGAAAATAAAATATCAAAAAATGTTGTTTAAGCATTGTAACTAATGTTTTACAATGTGAAAAACATTGTTTAATTTTTATTTAAGCATTTCAACTAATCCCAAATTGCCACATAAGTTTTTTTGGGACTATTTGAACATTGACTAAAGATTACATAAAGGTACATGTTGGTTTTTTAATATGTGAATATGCCCCAATGCAATTTTTTACAAGTTATTTTTGAGGTGAAAACACATTAAAATGGCCAAAAATTGTTGTCAGAAATATTGTTTTCAAAAAATGTGCAACTTTTAACTTCCACCAAGCCAATATTAAAAGAGGACCTTTTCATAAATCATATTCAAAATAAGGTAATTTAATTGCCAAATAATGCAATTGTTAAAGAAAACTACAATTTTTATTAATATTAAATGATTAAAAAGTATATTTGTGAAAAAATAGAACCTATAACAATATATTGCAAAGTGCAAATGTACTTTTTAAATGATTCAAATAATTGCAAAACTTGATGAAACATTTAATTTTATATTAAATATGAATTGATTGTACCATTTCAATTACAATTGAAAAATTGGATTCATGTGATTTCATAAAAAACATTGGACAAGTTTTTCATTCAAACAAACATAAGTGTGTTGAAAAAAAACATTTTGATAAAAATTTACTTTCATTTGAAAGATAACAAAAATTATGTTGTAAGGCCCTTGTATCAAAATCCATTTTATATATTTATCAAAATGTTAGATGAAAATTTCCCCCAAAATAATACAAAATATACCCAAAGGAAAAACATTTTCTTACCCAAAGTGGCCCCCCATAGTGTGCTTTCACCTTTTCTTCAAAATTATTTAAGGTTTACCATAATCAATAATCTATCCAATGGACATTGGTTTTATGTTATCAAAGTTTACAAATGAATGTATATATATATGTTATCAATATTGTAAATTAATCACCTTCAATTAAATGGGCAGACTTTTGAAATTGTAACATGTGGACAAATTTCATAGTTATGGGGTTTACATAAGGACTTTTAAAAATCATTTTGTTTGAAAATGTTTATTAGGGATTCAATTGCTATAAAAAATCCTATCGATTCCAACCCTATGTTTGTGACAATTGGTGCACAATTAGTGGTAAATCCATTAAATTTGTGATTACAATTGTTGTAATTTTAACTACCCCCAAGTTGTAGGCATTTTTTGTTGTAAGTCCAACTAAATTTCAACATTTGCTAATTTGTAATTGTAGATGCAACTTTCATTAATACAAAATTAGGGTGTAATTTATTAACCTAAATTGATATGGGGTTTTAAAAGTGAAATAAGTTTACCCCACCTTAGTCATTTTACCTTTATTTTAAAGTTTTGTCATTATGGGGTCATTATGCAATCATCATGTTTCATTATTAGTTGCAAAAATGTTGCAATATTCATTACAATAAATATGTTTATTTGACATTGATACTAGATAGGTTATAAGTAATTAAGGAGAGGTAAGTACATATATAGGTAATAATGTATGTGGGTAGACTTATAGGTAATTATGTTGTAAATAAGTGAATAGGTGGGAAATAGGTATTTCTTAGTTAGTCTACATAGCCCATAAATAGGCCTAAGTAACCTATGTAAACCTTATGTAGGCTTATATTTTCAATAGCAAAAGTAACCCCTAGGTAGATTCCTGTGTAGCTTATGTAGGCCTTAAGTAGGCTACATAGCCTTTAAGGTTAACTACAATTGGCTTGCATAACTTTTTAAGTAGCCTACATAATTCAAATATTGAAATTAATATAACCTTAATGTTACCTTAAATCCCTACCAAGTTAAAAAACAAGTATTAGTGTGAGTTAAATATGACTTCATATCCTTACCATGTAGGTATTGGCATGAAAGTTAATATTACCTCAAGCCATACTAATTTGGTTCGTTTTTGGACATTAAAATTGATACCAACCTATATACACTAATAAAAATCATGGTTTAATTGACAAAAAACAAAAAAAAATGAATAGGTGTCAAAAAGGTCATCCCATCATTTTGGATAAATTGATTTCAAAATGGTTATTGTGATTAAGGTGGTCCTTTTTATTATTAGAATAAAGGATAAGGAACCATGTGAGGTGAATTTATGTCCCTCTACTTCTGGTTCTATGAGGTGACTATACTTGAAAGTACATATGCTACCAATGAAGGAAAAATACAAGTGTATTTTTAGATGTTAAATTGTGTTTATAATTGAAACCAAGTAACTTGCTTCTTATGCATCATTTACAATCTAGAATTGATAGATCTATTTTCCAAACTGAAAAATTTCAAATCCTAGAATTTTATGTCAAATTATCATTCATTTAAATCAACTTTTAAGGGTTGAACACCATGTTCAACTTAGCTGCAGACCACTAACCGCTTGAAATATTATTCCTAACACATATGTTATTCAAATCTGGTTTGTTTTAGTTCATTAGAAATCTCACTACAAGGCGCACCTTGTTACCAAATCTAAAATTCTGCAGTTAAGCTAGTAAGAAGTTATGCCACCAAACCTGAAAGGGTTTTATGAAGGTAGTAAATTCAACTTGGTTGTAGACCACTAGTCACTTGAAATATTATCCCTACCACATATATTATTCAAATCTAGTTTATTTTAATTCCTTAGAAAACTAACTACTAAACACACTTTGTTACCAAATCCTAACCTCTATAGCTAAGCTAGTAAGAAGTTATGTTACTAAACCCGAGAGAGTTTTACAAGGGTAGTAAGTTCAATTTGGTTGCAGACCACTAGTCACTTGAAATATTATTTCTAACACATATGTTATTCAAATCTAACTTGCCTTAGCTCATTAGAAAACTAATTATAAGGCACACCTTGCTACCAAATCTTAAGCTCTGTAACTAAACCAATAAGAAATTATGCTACCAAACCCAAGAGAGTTTATGAAACATTTATGAGATTTCAACCTCCCAACATTATCCCTACCCACTTCCATTCTTTCAAAACTATTACAAATGTCCACTTTACACTCCTTCTTCCTACCATCTACCAAGGCTAATCATTTTTTTCTTTCTTAACAAGGTTGTGGGAACAAGTATTTTCAAGATTTGAATTGAAAATTATCTCAGGGAAAGAAAACCTCAATGATTCGAATTTGCCTTTTTGAAAAAAAAGGAGAAGGAAGGAGGTGAAAAAAGATCTCAACTTAGTGGCCAATAAAAGGTACCATTGCTTGGTGGCCCTTGAAAGGTTCCATGCTTGGTGGCCCTTGGAAAGTTCCATTGCTTAGTGGCCTTTGGAAGGTTCCATTGCTTGGTGGCCCTTGGAGGTTCCATTGCTTGGTGGCCCTTAGAAGGTTCCATTGTTTAGTGGCCAATAGAAGAAGAAGGAAAATCACCTTTCCCCTTTTCCCATTTTTCCCCCCAACAAATTTTATTTAAACTTTCATTTTTTCCATTGATCTTAAAGTGTTACTTTACCGTGGTTCTAAACCATTACTTATACATTTCCTTCCTTTTATTTGATTTATAAATTACAACCCTACATTTTAATGTAATAAGTCCTCCACACATTCATTATGGATTTGATTTTGATTGAAAATCTCTTTTCCTTTCCTTGAAATTATGGCGTTATGTATGGTCACGTTTTATGGGCCTCAAGTTGCACAAGTGAATGAAGAATCAGTTCTAGAGACATCTCTAAATTTGACATTAACACAACATCCTCGTGATGAAGATCCTAAACTTCGAGAAGTGCGCGTTCGTTTTGAAATTGAACCCCCTCGAGCTTGGTATTATTGCATCTTTCCAAATTTTTGCACCTTGGTGATCTTGTTGTAAGTTGACTCCATTTCTGGTGATGAACCTAAAATCATTTATGAAGGTTATTATGAGACTAAAGACACTTCTATCTTCGTGTGGTTTTTAGTTCCCGGCATTGGACACTACCGTTGGTTACATGGTTCGATTCATTGATTGCTTCCTAATAGTAAGGCAGATTACCTAGTTTGCACCATTTGATGCATCCTAAATTTTTTATAGTTATAAACTATCATTGAGGCATAACCTAGGGCTCAACATGTAATTACAGCTCCTCGTTGAGCTTATCCCTACTCTAAATAAATGTTTCATTCATTACGACATTCATGTTACCATTGCCATCCTATCACACTATTTATTTAATTGTTAAGTTGTCTTGAATTAATAAGGCTTGAAGATCGTTCTATTTTTAATGAATATTTTATTGACACCCCTTCAATTGCTTCATGAATCTCAAACATCCTTGCTACTCACTAAATACTAAAACAAGACCAATGTTTTGTTGAACACCACAAATTTTGGTGTTTGCTTCTACCCCCAACCTTCTAGAGATTTTTCACCCTTAATTACATAATTGAGGTTCTAAAACTATGATTACCAACTTTTTGTTGAAGAAAAGAAATAACCCAACACCTTATTCACCAATATTGTATTTCAAAAAAGAAAACAACCCCTCTATGCAACCACACGCATTCATCATTCCTTATGAAGTTGTTAAAAGCCCCTAATAACTTTATCACACTCAAATAACCTTGATGCAACTTTTAAAAATTGAGACTACTACACATGGTTGTGTCAGTATGGTTTACAAACCATTTGACTAGTCATTTTTGCCCAAATTAAAATCATTTATTTTTTATTATCAACAAGGTAGGTCATAAAAACGCAAACATGTAGGTAGGTTGTAGCTTAGCCTAACCTATCAAACCTATTTAGCCTATCCTACTTGGATGGAATCACACTATAATGAGCCAAAAAGGGCTTTATTTAATTATAGTCAAAATAAGTCAAATTTAGAAAAATATTTATGTTTTGCCATTTACAAACCATGGTAGTCATGGCAAGTTAAGAAATTCAAATAAAAAATCCAGTTAATGAAATTTTAGGTTTAATTTTTTATTCAACACACTTGAAAATGAACACCTATTATGTTAGAATGAGTCAAATTTACAAAGGACTATCAAAAGGATTCATATAATAAAAATAAATAAATGGGAAAAATTTTAAAGGATAAAAACTTATTAACCAAATTCAAAATACAGTCATACTTTAAAAATTGTGAAATCCTAAAACTTTAAAACTACAAATTAAAAAATAAATTGATCTAGAATTTTAAAAGTTCAAAAATCATTTACCACATATAAATGGGGTATAATGTACATAATGTTTAAAAAAGAAGTTGTTTATTATATAAAGAAACATGAAAATGTAAAAAATCAATTTTAAATTATGATTTGAAATTGTTATCATTTAAAAAAATGCAACACATAATCTACAAGGAATTTGCACACTTTCAAAAATTCATATTTATTCAAAAATGATAAACCAAAAACATGTCATGTATTGGGACAACTTTAACATATTTTATAATAATTTGCAAAAGATTTTGTTCAAAAATTCAGTCATATTAAAAAAAAAATTCGGACAAAAAGACATGTAGTATTGTTTAAAGCAATGATTTTGGATCATTTTGTCTTGTTTGCACCCACCTACCCTAGCCCTTTAAGCATGTACATAAGTTATGAACATTAGGAATTAAATCTTTGACCTGCACAATGATAAGCCAAATCCTTAGCCATTGGACCACACCTTGAAAAGGTTACAATTTTTGTCATGTTTTTTATTTCACATGTTTAAATTTCATATCAAGTGCTATACACCATTTATGTAGGTAAGTAGGAAGGTTAGATAATTAAAAGGAAGGTAGGTAGGTTGGTTGTAGGATGGTAAGTGGGAAATAGGAAGTAGGAAATAATATGTAAATAGGTAGGTGGGTGGGTAGGAGGTAGGCTAAATAGGTAGATGGGTGGGTGGGTGCGTGGGTGGGTAGGCCTAATTGACTAACAATTTAGCCTAGTTAATAGGTAGGATAGTCTATTAGTTAGCATATGATGTTCCATTTGACTAGAAAACCATTCGTCATCTTGAACAATGATGTCAATTTTTCATGTTCAATTTGATTATATGTATCAATTAACTAGAAGACATTAATCATTTTGATTAGGGTGACCATTTTTTTGTGTTCAACTTGATTATATATATATTTGTCAAATAAATCACCATAATTATGTTGATTGGTCAAAAAATACACATGTCATTAAGCTTTGGGCTTTTAGTCAAAATGTACATGTCCACTAATTAAAAATAACCAATAAGTCAACTTAAATAATTTTTAAAAACCATGAGTTTATTAGAATGCCAAAGTTTTAACTTGGTACCTACCCAACATTGATTTGATTGGCTTAGTAAATACCTTACAATGAATTATGATTTATATGAAAAATGCTTCAAATAGCATGAAATAATTGAATTTGGCCTACAAATATATGCACAAGATAAACATTTTCCAATGACTTAAAAAAAAATACAATGACTATGATTGGTCAGTCATAAGCATTTGCTCACGAGATGGCATTTAATTGATCTTCACTCTACGATGTCCTTCATGTACCCAATATTTCATGTTTATGGTTGGGGATGAGGAAATGCCTTGCACAACATTTTGGATGTGATAAACACATATAGGGGTCCACATATTGGGTGTGAATTAGTTTCAATTTTTTGATATTGTGACATTGGTTAGCATCCCAAGACGGATATGACATCGAATGGTGATAAGTTTAAAAAACTTGTCTAATGTTACATTCACACTTCAAGGTAGGCCCAAAAAAGTTAGGGCTCAAAAGCTAGGTTAAATGTTGTGAACAAGCAAAATTGACAGCTGTAGATGGCAAGAAGGCTAATGTGACCATACCCAATGATCCTAATCTCGTTGAGATAATTCTGGTTATCAATGACATCTCTGTCTTTGAAACTGACTTTTCCAAGAGCAACACCAATTTGCTCGGTAACTTTCTCTTCCCTCTCCTTCGCTTTTGGAGGACTGTTTTTCCTCTTCAAGAGAGTTCATGTTGTGTTTTCAGAGTCATGGTGCGACTGTGAACGTGAAGCGGTTGCCAAGTGACTGGGGTGATGGGAGAGCATGAGGCGTCTTCAGAGCGATGGCACGACAACGAGCATGAGACATCGTTAGAATGCTGGTGATGATGGGAGAGCGTAAGGCGATGAAGTGCACTTCGCAACAATGAGAGAACTTGAGGCGAGGCGATAGCAACATGGTTGTGACATGTTGCCAACGTAGTTTTTAAAATGCTATCAAACTAAAATTAGAGTCCAAATGTGGTGAAGACATTTGAAATCTTTCTTTTGAAAATTTGTGGGTTTTTTTCCCAAAATAAAAGAATATTGCGACTGAATATTCCCTTTTTATTTTTATTGTTCACAATTTGACAAAATTGCACAAAACAAATTCGTGGGTGGATCTGTCCAAAGAATTTTTGGTAGAGGTAGCCTGTAAGTAATCTACACAAATGTGCTACTTTCATCAGTTGCAAGCTAGAGCACTATGACCTGGAAACAATATAGCCGCAATGAGAATATAGGCACACACTAGAGTTACAGCCAAGTGCACACACCAAATGAATTGACCTTGCTTGTTTAACTGGGATTGTGAAGACATTCTTGCAATGCCCAAAATACAACCCACAACAAAAGAAGAGTTGTTTAAAAGCTTCTGTTGAACATTAGCTTGAAAGTGGAACAATTTGCAGCATTCAAAACCGAAAACTTGTGTTTCAAAATGAACTTGAAAAATGTGACATACTTAATATGCAATCATCAGAATCATTTGATGAGCCTTCAAAGAAAGATCATAGTTGATAATTCAAATATTAGGATGTACATTAGCCAAAGAAACAAAGCCAAGTACTTGGTCAGGAAACCTTGTTTCAGTGTTGTTCACAGCAAAGAAAGGTGTAAGATGAACCCTAAAAGGGACAGAGAGATTATACGAGATGGAGGCACAAATTCCATGACACCTGCAGATGATGGTGGAGCTGTAGAACGAGGTGAGAGTATGGGAGACAATGAAGGAGGTGATGGTGACGTTGGGGCAGATGAAGGTGGTGTAGTTGAGGGCGGGGTAGATGACATTGGGGTTGAGACAGGTGCAAAGATGAGTGCGGGTGCTGGTGCAGATGTTGTAATATCATCATAGCCTGCACAGATGACCCAAAATGATAAAGTTTCAGCAAGCATCATATATCACACCTGGAAAAGCCCCAGTTTGAGAAAACAAAATGTCAATCATTTGCCAAGCCCAAGCAAGTTCAAGAAAAAATTATGCATGTCAAATGCCAAGCTCAACTTCAAGCCTCTTCCCAAAGCTGGATGATCCTATCAAATGCACAACAATTTAGTTAATTTAGTACAACTAAATTGTTGTGTGCCACTAGATTTGTGCCTAACACTCTTGAATCTAAAGTTACACACATAAAAACATGTGTGCACAGACACTCCTTGAGAATAAACCTTATCACAAACAAGCAGAAACCCTACTCACACTAAATTCAATTCCAACAACAAATAATTACAAAAACATTACGGTTCTGCAATAAATACTTCATAGGCTACTTTTGAAAATAAGATAAGAGTAAAACTAAAGCTTCCACTAAGCTGATTTCATTCCAAGAGTACTGGGAGTAATTGGTTATGGACAACTGCTGATTGGTACTTCCAAATCTAAAAATCATTCAATTTTTCACAGATTTTAGCAATCACCCTAAGAAATTGTGCTAATAGTTTTTGTCACCGAGAATGTGCAACACTAAGAGTACAACTTGGGCAAAAATCACTTACAGGTTGATGGAATCCAGCCTAGCAACTTATCTTCCTGGTTGAAGGTGAAAGAGTACTCATACATGGAAAGCACTGTATGCCATGACAACAGACAAACTACCATCATCAGTCCCTCAACATTGTAAGAGGCACAACAAATACTGCAACTCAAAAAACAGGTTTTCTGTCTCACAAGGACTGGAGGAGTTTGGTTATAATTTTTTTAAAGATGACATTATTTCAAAATAAGGTATTAATTTAATTTACTTTGGAGGTATATTTAACTGGAAAGTAATAATAGGAAATTAGACTCATGAAAAATCAAGAATTTTTTTTTGGGGAGTTTATGTTTTATAAATTGCAAAAATTTAACCATATCTATAGATATATAAGAATAGATCTATTGACCTTCATCCCGTTTATTATAAATTAGGTAGCAAAATAAGAACCCTCTGATCCATAAGAGGTGCCCAATAATTGCATACACAAAGAGTGACCTCCTTGTCAAGAAGTAACCTAGGACCATTCTCAGATAGGTAGGTCTGAAATACTCACACCCAATGACAATCTCTGGCAACGTACTGTTTTGAATTCCCAGACAGAATCCAGCAATTTGAGTCTGCAAAATAGAAAGTTCCAGACAGTGTTCAATCAAACAATAAGCAAAACACAGTGGGTTTAGGGTTTAACGGGCTTGCTACATTCACAAAGCGCAATGGGTTTAGGGTTTAATGGGCTTGCTTCATTTCCAAAACACAGTGGGTTTAGGGTTTAGAATTCAATGGGATTGCTACATTTGCAAAAAGTAGTGTGTTCAGGAGGGTTTAGGGTTTAATGGGGTTGCTACATTTCCTACATGAATTCCTTATTCAACAATTGGTTTTTGCTTTTGACAGGATGATGATGATGGATACAGTAGCCAACAAGCCATGAAGAAATTATAAAAAAGTTGGTTTTTGCAACATCAGAATTGCAACATTACCCCAGAGATAATTTCCACGATTGCAACTGGCTCAAAGGTTTGACCATTTGGAAAGATAAAGCTCACTGTAGGGAACTCAATACTGAAATTGCTGCAGCAGCAGCAATTTGCACAAATCCAACAACACAGTCCCCATTTCAAGATCAGTGAGTACAAACATGACTTCAATCAAAACCCACCAAAGAAGAATCGCTTGTCTGCTGCACTGATGGCAAAGAATTTAACAAGAAGGTTTTCACAAGAACAACTTGCTGCAAACATGAAATACTATGTCAATGTCTGTGTTGAGCTGATCTCTCAGCAGCAGGAATGTACAACAAATTCTAGTGGTACATATAAGTGTGATAATCTTGATGACTTACGTTGTTGCGAAACAAAGATCAAGATCAAGAGATCCTAGACCAAGTGCAGTCAAATTGAGATTTGGTAAGTTGATGAGCGACCTGTACTGCAGAAACCCAAAAGAAAAAACCCAAAAACCACAAGAAACAAGTTCCAGGATTAGGAATTTATTCTTGAAGCTCGCGCTTGCCCTAAACCCTAACTCTCTGGTGGCCTGCAGGAAGGTCTTGTAGCTAGAGAGCAGCACCAGCTAATCAACGAAAACATCTATGATAAGCACAAGCTGCTGCTGTTCTCGTGTGCGGAGATCTCAGCATGTGACCTAGAGCTAGGATCAGGTTGTAATATTGCAGCTTGACAAGAAGAAGAAGAAGAAGAAGATCCCAAGATCAAGGCAGCTGCAGCAGCAGCAGCTCGAAGAAGACTCACAGTGTTCGCAAACTGAGTGTAGATGGCGGGTGGTAAGTAAGAGTAGTAGACCAGAGTGTCGAAGCTGGCGTTCAGTCCTACGGGAATACTTTTGTTTCCGACCTCCAGCGCTGTGATCTCCACCAGATTCTCCTGGCTGTAACAACAACAACAACAACAACCAGATTCGAATTGGCAGTTTTGATCGGTTCAGGATTTCATTCAGGATTTCATGATGAGTGAGAACTTTGAAGCTGCAGGCAGATCAATGGGAGACTTGCATCAGCAACAGCAGGTACAAATTGATCCGATGAAGACTTGCTTGCTAGCTACATGAACAAAGTTCTTCGAGCGGCAGGGGGCCCGGGGCAAAACTGCGAAGTTCACGAGAAATAAGAAGTTCTCACCTGGAATTGCTTACGAATGGAGTGGTTTGCTGAGTGATGGGTCCCTTGTCTCCGAATGCAATTCTGCCTGTTCCACTGAAGCTGGTGCAGATGGAGAAAGAATCCAGCAGCCCCAGTTCTCTCCTCAGTGTGCTTAGCACGGAAATGTTTCCCGTTCCCAGACCCAAAACGCCGTCCGGAGCAAGAGTCCCGTTCAGAAAGTCCCCTGTCTGAGTCTGCCCACATCTGCAGCAGCAGCAACAACAAAATTATTCCAGGACACGATTTGAACGAGCCGACATTATCTGATCAGAAATTGATCTGTCGACTAGTCAGCGCCTCACAGGTAGCAGCAGCAATAAGCACCGAGACTTTCGCAAGATCCCAACCATCTAGTACATAACCGGATTGATTCTTCATCGTGCAGCTAGCTAGCTAGGGGAATGAAGAAGAAGAACAAGCAGCTTAATGGCCTACCCAAAGACAACTGGGGAACTGATGCGTGCTCCTCCCTGCTCCGGGATGAAGTAGAGATTGTCCTCGAACAGCAATCCAGAACTGTAGGTGGCAGCAGTGCCTTCGTAATGAACTGTGGTTTGTGTGTAAGGGCATTGCTGCTGCTGCGACCCTGCGGATTCTGCAGCAGCAGCGCATGTAGTTTTGTCGATGCAAAGCGGGTTGCTGCAATTCACTGCTTTCGAAGTCGAGGATGAACTCGGCGAATATGCATTCAATTTACTCTGTGGCGGATAACACACATCATGATTCATGACAAGTAGATTCAGTAGTACTTCAGCAAGAATATATCGCCAGCAGGAGCAACTTCTTCCAGCAGCAAGCAAGCAAGATTAAGACTCCCGGATGGGTCTTCTGCAGTTGCATGTCTAAGAACTTCTGATCTAATTGTAAGTCTGGATGCACAGCTCTGGCGCAGCAAGAACAGCAGCTTCAGCTTGGACGGAAGTCTTACAGTGCGAGTATCAGCAGTGCCGGGAGCAGAGAGGGGAGCACATTGCTGGCATTCACAGGGGACCCAGAGCAGATCAGTGGCAGTATCCAACGCTACGAAGTACTCTACGCTTGGAGTTCCGATGTCGATAAACGCGTAGAAGAAACTGCAGTCACATGAACAACAATAACAACACAAATGCAAAGAACTGGAGAATCTGTTCCCAAAATGCAGATCAAAATGTTTAAATTGCAAGAGAGATCTTCAGAGTCCAGACTTCTATCGACATAATTGGACTTGCAGCGCAGGTGGCCTCACCTTCCATATCGATCAGTTTTGTTTCCTTCCGCGAACGTGTACGAAGTCGGAGGAGTACTTGCAGTAGACAGAAGATGGCGCCGTGATCCGCTAGCAGCTGCTGCAAGTTGAGCTCCATCGTGATTTCGTAGCAGTTGGTAATACTCAATACTTCCCTCCCGCGGCCATGAGGCAGCAGCTGGGTGATCGTCTCCGTAACGCGCTTTGATTATCTCCCTGGCACTTTCAGAGTATTTGTGCACAGTTCGCAAGCTCATGAAACTACCCATCACGGAAGAATCATCGCTGCTTCGACCTGCAGCACAACCAATCAAAACCCCGGAAGAACCACTGCAAATGAGCAGTGCAGCTAGAAGCAGATGCTTTCTGCAGTACAACAATTGTAGTAATCTACGAAGATTCCCTGCAGCTTGCAGCAGCATCAGATTCTTCGACTCGATTCTCGACTGCATTCTGTCGACGAATTGATTCTTCTTCTGAGCTCAACAAATGGAGCAAACAAAATTCCCAAATCCCAGATGAGCTTCAACTCTTCTGCAAAATCGTAGTTACAGTTGTCTGTAACAAGCAAACACCGGCGGTCACCACAAAACCACCAAAGCACCAGCTTCTGCAATTTGCAAAATTACTACCACAAATAGCAGTGCCACCAAAACCCGCAAAGGCTCTAAAACTGCAGTTTGCAAACAACAACAACACCACCAGCTCACAAAAGGGACACAGCTGAACTGAGGTTTGCAAATTAACAAGTTCAACAACACCAAAACCCACAAAGCAGGCTTCTGCAGATTGCAAAAGGACAAACAACTACCACCACAAAACCCACTGTAAAGCAGCTTCTGAAGTTGCAAACAACAAACACTACTACCACAAAACCCACTGTCAAGCTTGAATCTGCAATCTGCAAAACAACAAATAACACTGGTCCATAAGCCACAAAGCTAATTCTGAAATTTGTAAAACAATAAACAACACACACCAAGACCCACAAGCTGAACTGCAATCTGCAAGACAACAAACAACACCACCAAAACCCACGATGCTAATTCTGCAATTTGCATACAACAAACAACACCAAAACCTGCCACAAAACTTTTGAAGTTTGCAAACAACACCACCACAAATTTAACCCACAAAGCTGAATTGCAATTTGCAAAAACAACAAAACACATGCACCAAATTTACTCACAAAGCTGAAATGGTAAATTTGCTGTTTGCAGAACAAAAAACAGCAACACGCCACAAAGCTAAAATCAGCTGGTACTGCTTGCAAACCAAGTGTAACAACATTACTACCTCAACAAAACCCACAAACCTGAGCAAAAGCTTCTGCTGTTTGCAAGCAAAAATCACAGAAACTTAGAGCTATGAAAAACAAACACCCCACAAGGGATTTTGAAGGAAAATAAATTGGGTGGGTGTGATTTGGAGCTAAATTTATTGTTTCCTACCAACCTTATGAATGTGCTTCGAAGGTGTCTAGAATCAATTGTCTCTGGGTGGTGTTTGACAACTTGGTTACCATGACATTCGGACAACTTCAAGGCAGATTCTTGAATCTCCTCCCCCCAACAATTTATTTGGGGTATGGATTTGGATCTAATAAGTACATATTCTACTTAATCTTGGCATGGCAAATTACACAACTACTTAGAAAAATGTAGTACTTTTATTATTGGCATGGCAAATTATACAACACTTAAAAATGAGTAGTTTTAAGATGTTATGTTAAATAGTAGTTGAATATGTCATAACAACCCATTTTCATTACAATTTTTTCACCTGATGGCTCAGAGTAGGGTTGTTGAAATAGGACTGCTATAATAAACTTATTACAGTGTTTATGTCTTTGGTTAATAATATTGTCTATGCCAAAACAAATTCAAAATTCAAAAATCCAATAACGAAGCTCTAATTTTTAAATATATTAACTATCCAGTAGACACTTGCTGAACCCGTTTAGGGGTTATGGCATGGCTTCAACAAAAGCTTAATGACTGAAACTTTCACCTGCCACAAACCTACTATGACCTAAACAAACTTGGAGAATATCTTCATCAAAGCTTACATAACTGATTTATAGATTATATGCAAAATTTGATCACCGACATACATTATAAGCACAGCAGATATCATGTTTGAAGAATGAATGGGAAGTTTGTTGGGAACTAGAAGAGAAAACATGCTTTTAAAAAAGTCTAGCATTATTTAACTTTGTCTGTATGTACACAAGGTTACAGTATTAGTGTAGTAATATAAAGAGAGTGTTGAATAGGCGTGTGTGTAGGTGTGGAGAAAAAATTGTTATTGCCAATGAAATTATTGCTGGATCTGGTGTTTCAAAAAAAATCTTAGTTATATTGAATGAACTAAGAACTAAATGTAAGAATTTTAAGGATTGATGGAAATGCTAAAAACAGACCATTATTTTCAATGTTCAGCAGAATAGGGTGGTGTGTAAGGAGGAAGATGTTTTTTTCAGGTCAGTGGGATTGCTGAATTTGGTGGTCAAAGGGTTTGTTTCCATGTCTTCTTGTCACCCACTATCCAACCTTAACTAATTTGATCAAATCATGGGAAAAAGGTTAATACGGTCACCCGACCATTATTCAACTCACTTTGAAAGAACCCACACTTGGCAGCTGTAGGTGTAGAGAGTTAATGCAACCTGGATGAAGTCAGAATATTTTTACACTTCTACAACCAGTTTTTGAGGCGAGGTGAATAATATTTGTTTGTCTGGTGTGTAAATCCAGATGTGTGGGGTGGCAGCCAGGCCGCTCACTATAATATTGGGAAATCCAATAAAATAGTGAGCAAGTGTCTCAACATCTTACATAAAAAATGTAACTATTTGAGTGGGAGGTAGTACAAATAATGGGTGAGCGGGAGATCATGAAAATGTACCCTAGAAGTTATCTTGAATGAACTAACAATTCAATGTGTATTATCAAGGTTCTTGCACATTCTTGTGCTTTGTTCTTTTTTCCTTTCTTTTGAAGCACAACAGTAGACATGACCAGACTAGCCATTGGCATCCCCAGGTCAAGCTCAGTGACAGAGAGGGCTGGCAGGAGTTTCACCTGCATGCGCACCTTACCTTAATAATGGGCTATACCGATTAGCCATCACACCTGGGGTCTTGTGCACTTAGTTGAAACCAAACAAATGTTAACATACATCCATATTCAACCTATTCTTATGAAATTGGGCCAGCTAGTTGCCTATTATCCATAAAGTGGGTCTCCTAATGACCTGGTAACATGTAAAAGCATGCATGTTTCAAGTACATAGCTGAAAGAATGCTTATATGAATCTCCGGAGAACTTTCTGAAATTTTGAAATTTTGATGTTCAAGTACCTTTCCAGTAAGTGGTCAGCTATTTTGTACTTAGTCCCAATATTTCAACATCCCAGGATTCAGAGTCACCTCAAAGGTTTTTGCATTGACCAAATCCATGAACTGTAAGACATATAAGTCACCAAAAGGTTGACGTTTGCCATTTTATTGTTTGATTGAAGTATCCATGCAACTTAATGATCACTAGAAGTAATCAAAAGGAGCTAACTTGTTAGCCAGACTCCTAACATCAAGGTTTTTCATGAACAGGAAATAGAAATCTGTTCAAATGATCAGCTAATTCAGTTGTACCAAATTGGATATGAAGGTAAAAACTCACTTCAACCAAATAAGTCTACTCAGAATGACCAGCACACTTGGGGATCCTATTAAGGTCAAATGTCATGAACAAAAAATTCCTCTTCAAGCTCTTGTTGGCCTCCACAAAGTGTCAGATACTTTCATGCAATCTCTGTATCAGCATTGTACTTGATTATTGAGTTGTGGGGTTTCATCTGTTCTTGGTGGCTCTTGACTTTTGAGGTTACCAAGTTCCAACCATGTGATCTCAATTTCAAAGAAAGGAAATTTTCAATTTTGATTTTAAGCTCCATTTTATCACATCACTAAAGAAAAAGCATGAGTCCTCTCAATTCCCAGTGGTCATTTTCTTATTTGAATTCTAGGCTGCATTTCATCACTAAAAGAAAACAGGTATCCTCTCAATTTTGAATGGTCTTTTTTTAAATTTTAGGCTCCATTTTGTCACTAAAAAAAAGCTTGCATCCTGCAGTATTCATATTTTAATTTCAATATACTGAACAAACTTTTTTCTGGAAATATGAACTGCCAACTTACAAAGATTGCTGAAAGTTTTCTCTTCATTTCTAAGAATCAAAATTCCTCAAATTTGCATCCTATCCTCATATTTCTCTGTTGGATTTTGACAACCATTGCCTAGTTAGTGCTTCATCAAAGTGAGAATGGAAGCTCATTGAAGTTCAGTTCTAAAAGCAGCTCCACCAGTAGCAATATGATGGCTTGTAAATCATAATTTGGATAAAGTTTGGCTTCAAGAAGTGTGAGATTGAGTCCTCACATTTGGACTGGTAAATGCCCTGTGAATTCTAATCTAGATGAATTTTACCCTAGTATAAAATTGAGTTTGGTCTCTATATATATGCACAACATAAATGCTCTCAAATGGCTTAAAAAGAAATATGATTGGCTTTGATTGGTCATTCACAAGCATTTGCCCAAGTAATGACATTTAAATGATCCTCACTCTATGATGTACTTCATGTATTCATCTTTGTGAGTAGGGATGGGGATTACCTTGCACAATATGTTGGATGTGATAGACATTGGTAGAGGCCCGCACGTTAGATGTGGGTGGATTTGTTCTAAGAATTTTAGGTCGAGATAATCATTTAGATTAGGGTTGTTAGGAGGGATATTCCTAGGCTAGGGATGTTTATCGTGTGCCTTCAAGCCCTTAACAATAATAAATGTTTTTCATATTTTAAGCAAAAATTATTTATTTGGTTCGGACCTACCTCTTCTTGTGATCTCTTGGCATTTTTTTGGTGTTTCACAATTTTTTTTTGACATTATACAATTTTTTCGTTGTTTTCCCACTGTTGCTTGGCATCTTCCGAATCTTTTTTCAATGCCCAAGTCATCTTTCAAAGTTTTCCTGACATCCCTCAGATTTTTTTCAATGCTACCCAATGTCTCCCTATGTCTGTGTTTTCCCAACATCCTCCATCACCGTTTAAAAAAAAGTTCAACATCCTTTAATGTTTTCCTAATGTAACTCCACATCCCCCAACTTCCCCAATGTTGCTTGTTGTCCCTACCCTCCCCTTGTGTATTTCTATTGTCTCGTTAATGTTTGAAAATAAATAAGTAAATAATTTTATTTATTTTAAAAATCTTGATGCCCCCAATGTTGCCCTAAGCATCTCCCCAACACTACCCAATGCCCCCATCATCCCCCAATATTTTCATCATTGCTTACATTGTTCATCATCCCCAACATCCTTGATGATGTTCATTGTCCTCCTATCATTCGCCATCTCATACTATTTTTTATCATGGATGGTGATGGGAAAATACCTTGCATAATGTTTTGTATGTGATAAAAGACATTAATAGAGGCCCCCCACATATTGGGTGTGGGCAATGGTTTTTACTTAAGTGATATATAGAAATTTTTTTGAGAAAAAGAAGTGCATTTGACCTTTTAAGGTTAATTGTACCATTAAAGTGGGCTAACATCAACAACAATGGATGGGTTTTGATGTACAAAAGCTAGCTTGTTGATGAAGTTTCATCCATTGTTGCCACCTTTGTGAAACCCTTTTGTTGTTGGATGTGCAAATCTAATCAACATGACATTGGTTGATTTGCATCAATTTTTTTTGCTAGTTGTATATATCGCAACTTTGTTTTATAACATTCAAAGGCCTTCACTTGTCACTATTGCCTGAGTGCCAATGTATGTCACCGTCAAATTTATTTTATTTTATTTCATGTATAGATCATACGACTACAAGATGTGGGTGTAGTTTGAAATGAAGTAGCAAGACTTGACATGTTTAGCAGAGGCTTGGTTCACACCATTGCTTTCACATTACCAAAGATTTGGGTTGAGCATTGGTGTTTTGTGATTTGTGTATTGTTTTGTGATTTGTGAACATTTTTTTAATATTTATGTCTAAAGTTAAAATCAACATAATTTTTTGTAATGTGTTGGTTGCAAAAGTGAAATAGAATAGAGTTTGACCACTTTTGGAAATTCATTTCATGAAAGGTTGCTCTTCATATACTATATCCAATTTAGACTACCATAAAACATTATACAAAACTTTTTTAAATTACACTAAAACTTTTTAAGCCAAAAGATATTATTATATGTATAAGAATTAAAGTCGATGCAAGATATCTTAAATCAAAAGTCTTAAGCCCTAAGCCAAATGTCCTTGGCTTTAGGCCAAGTGTCTTATGCCCCAAACCAAATGTTTTAGGCCTTAGGCCAAAATAACATAGGCCTTAGAGTCACAAGTCTTAGGCCTAAACCAAAAATCCTAAACCCTAAACCCAATCTCAAGCAATAAGCCAAGTTCTTGGGACCAATGTGAAGCAATCTTAGAACATAATTTTTTTTAAAAATGTAAAAACCAATATGTTTTGGCCGAGTGTTAGACCCTAAGCCATGAAGTTTAACCCCAAGCCAAAGCACATTTTGGCTTGGGCATTTTGGGCTTGAGTTGGAATTTTTTAAGTATATTGGTTTAAGGTTAGGATTTTTTTGCATCTTGGTTTAAGGTTAGAAGATTTTAAATCTTGATTTAATATAAAAAAAATTTGAGATCGTGGACTAAGGTTGACCACTTTGACCTACTCATAGAATCATGTTTAATATAAGGTAGTTACAAGTTAAGGTGGTTCACTTTTTGCATCTTTATGAACTTTTTACAAGGTATATTTTATTCAAATGCAAAAAATGCCTTGTAAAATCATCAATTTGACAAAATTATTTATAAATTAAGATTGCCATCTTGAATAAGAATATTTATAAAGGGTTGAAAGTCAATAAGCACACACCAATCATATTGTAATGAGCTTTTAAAGTGGACATATGGACTATAGTGTGGATTTTGCATTAACATCCAAATGCATTTTTTGTTATGGTTTCAATTCAATATTTTCTATAAGGACTCAATACACGATACATAATGGGGGAAAAAAATTATAATAAAATAACCAATAAATAACTATGGACTTTTGAATGATTATATTTGAACCTTATTTTCAAAAATCCTTATATATTTTGGTCATGTCAAAGAGATGGGCAATCTTTCCTATGGACTTTATTAGTTGATTAATCATCACATAGGGCCCACTCAACATTAGTTTTAATTTTTTTTTCCATTCTAGTGTTAGAATATGGATTTTTAGGACAAGGACTCTTGTTGCTTTTCAACCACCCTGACTTGCAACTACATTATGACTACTTATGTATTCCATAGATATGATTGTGATTGTTATTCCTTTCATAATTTTGGTTTGTTAAGGATCATAAAAATTTGCCACAAGTCATGGTCATGACACACCAACTTTCACTACTACAAAAACAAGTTATTTTGATTAAAGAATCCAACCAAGAAGGACCACATTTGAACATGTGTCAAAAAGACCATCTTATCAATTTGGACAAGTCAATTTGGACTTGTCCTATGTGACTAGGGTGGTCTTTTTTATTGGTAAACTATTGGACTATTTGACTAATCATTTTGACTACTAAATAGTGGACCATTTGACTAGTCAAATTTCTACCCAATTGTTTTTTGGAATTATTACCAAAAACAATTTGGTGTAAGTAGGTCTAGGTAGGTAGGTAGGTTGTATATAAGTTTAAATAGGTTGTAAAAATGCAATTAGGTAGATGGCAGCCTAGCCTAACCTATCTAACTTACTTAACCTACCTAACATACCTAGTCTATCTAACCTTTTTAACTTAACCTAACCTAACCTACCCTACCTACCCTAATGCTCTAAGCATATATATCTAGGTTACAAGTATTAAGAATTGCAAGTCCTTACTAATGGACTACACTTTTCTTAATCATAACATACTTTCATGGATAAATTTAGCCCCGAACACTTACATTGATTTTGTATAATTTGATGGAAACCTTAATCATATAAAACTTTCATGTGTAAATCTTCCTTAAGACACTTACATTGATTTTGACAAAACCTACTTTGACATATGTTTTGCAAAATCGACTTGGGTGAATGCATGGTAAAGTGGACCAACAATGTACCTTGTACCAAAATCCAAAAGTGATCCAAAAGTAATTTTCGGTCAAGGGTTGAAGAACAACGACAGGGTTTATTAATTCTCAAAATTTAAGGTATAGCTAGGTCTATAGGGAAGGTAGGCTCCTTCCTTGCTCTAGATCTAAATTTTTTGTTGGAAAAACCATTATCATGAAACATCTTCCCTCCTTCCTGCATTCAACAACATCGCCATTCAACGAAAATTGTGAAGACGAAGTTCCAATGAACATTTCATTGCCTACATGCTAGTGAGTTCCAAACTTTTCTTTGTTTTGTTTCCTTGAAATTTAAATATGGTTGTTAGGGTTATTAGCATCTATTTGGTTTATTACATTATGGGAGGGAAATTTGAATAAAAGTTTTGGGTGTCACAAAAAACCGCGCACGAATGGCAAAATCTTCCTACTAGCTTGTGTATTTGAATTTGTTTGCTAGATCAATGCATTCAAGCTCCAAAACATCTTTGTCAAAACATTCCAATTATATCAAACCATCTGTATCAATCTTCAAAATTTTCAAGTTTTTTTTTGTGTTCTTGTCATAGTCAACCTTGAGGTTATTGGTGAGGTGTAGTGAAGAACGCTCAAAAATTCAAGCCATTTTGGTTTAGGGTTTAGCATAGCTTATTTCTTCTACATTTTTTGAGAGAAAAGAAATTTGCAAAATGTTGATGAAGGTTGTGAAATCAAAACCCATGACTCCTCTCGATGGAAATATTCAAGAACCAGAGTTTATTTTGAAATGATAGAGATAGAAACTTAAGTGGGCAAGTTAGAGTTTTGGTTGTGAAGCTTGGACAATAAATGATTTTGCAAACAACTTGAACTTGACTATGATAGGTCTAGATCCTCATAAAGACATCACTTCCAAGGTCATATTTCAAGAAAACTTGCATGGTGCTTGTGTTTAATGAGAAGCATCAAAATGGATGGAAGGTTAAGGTGAATGACCACTTGTTTGAAGATGATTTGCATCTTTGCAAAAACTTTAGGAAGATCTCTATGCATACCCACCACCCAATGGCAACTACCCTGGCATTTTCTTGAAAGGTTGGTTAGTAGATCAAAATGGGAAAGTTGTCAACTGGGCGCGTTATGTGTATGACACTACAAAAAAAATGAAAAGAGCCAAAAGGTCGATGCCACCACTAGCACCATCTTTAAAAGGGAATACAATTTTGAATTTGTCCAAACACAATAGTGTAGTTTCATTGCAAGGAAATTCGAACTTTGCTAAAGATGACAATTGTTTTGTGGTGGATGAACTTAAATGTTTGAGAGCTTACCTTCTAGAACAACTTGTTATTGTGAAAGAATTGTTGGAATCTACTAAGTTCAAAGAAAAGACCTTTGTTCCATCAAAGACAAAAATGCAGAAGGAAAGGAATGAGCTTAAGGGCTAGGTATTATCTCTAACATCCAATTTGTTGGACCAAAAGACAAAATATTAGGAGTTGAAGAAATTAACTTTTTTGGAACATATGATATGTGATTTGCGGAGTGGAATGGATGCTTGTGGGGCTTCAGTCACTAATTTCCCCACTGACCTTTAATTTCAAGTAGCTAAAAAGCTTTAAAAAGCAAAGAAAGATCAAGACTTGCAATAGTTCTTGATGAACTATTGTGCACTTAAGGTTGAAGAAGGCAAAAAGGATCATGAGGTTGCATCTCAAAAGTTGGCAAACATTGCCATAGAGCTTGATGTTCTAGACCATCGGGTAGATTGTAGCAAGATTTGGATCCAATGTATTTTACATTAGATCTAACTGATGTCAAATGGGTCAAGAGTCACTATTGCACACCTCCCTATAAAAAGCCCAAGCAACATACCAAAAGGAAGACTAAGTTCAATCATAGTGATAACTTGTCATGTATGTGATTTTTTTATGAAGATAATGACATTGTAGTGATGTCTTGTGGATGTACTTACCATCCATTTTGCCTTATAATGTTTATCATGGAATTAAAAGTTGATGCATGTGCAAGGCTTGATTGTCGAGAGGTGTTCTCCAACCGCCTAGTGATCACTAGTTTTGGGTTCAAGCATATTCATGTTCCAATGATGAGGATTAAGCTTGAGAACTTAGGATGTTCTTCAGGGCTTGGTCATAGCACAACGAAAAGTTTCCAAGGTTCAGCTTCAACTAAAAGTTGTAAGATTTTTAATTTTCTATTCAATTACCTTTTGAATGTTTAAACATATATCTTGTCTTTTAGCTTGCATTATGTTTAGGTCTAATAGACCCCCCTTTGGACAATTTGCCCAAGTAGGGGCAAGCTCGTGATGTAGTAGATCATGAACTTGTATCAAGACCAAGGAACAATCTTCCCCTTGTTGCACTTTTGAAGAGCAGAATGTGATTGTTGCTGTAAATTGTTAAGAACTGTCTATTATTTTTAGTATGTGTAGTAAGCTTGCAAGGGGCACCATAGTGTAAATTAATAGATTACAATAGCTTAGTTGTTGTGGTACAAGTGGACCCATTAGCATAATGTGTTTTTGTAGTTTCCAAAGTGGTAACAGAATGAATTTTTGTCATTTTACAAATACATCATATCATTTTAAATATATTTTTGAAATGACCAACTGTGCAGGTGTTATGGAAAAAATATGTCAACTAGACTCCACCAAAGGTAAAGTATGTCAAAAACCATAAAGTAGGTTTTAGATTGGGGTTTGATAATGTGAAGGATGTAGTTACTTGTTAAGTGTGCCTTCAAGTATATTACATTAAGAAGCAAGGATGAGTGTACAAGTGGGTCTCAATGTTAGTAAAAATAGGAAGTGATCAATATGCATGTACTTACTAAGTGATTGTGGAATTAGAATTTTAGCAAGTAAAGTGGACTGTTGTTGATGAAATAGATGTCCACATAGACTCATGAAGTAGTGACATAAGCAAGCCTTTGTGTGATGCATTTTCTAATAGAACAATTAATCAGCCAAATATGTTATGTGTGTAGTTAGTAGAATAGTAGATCAACCAAGTATGTACATGTATGTAGCTACTGGTGAACATGATGCCTAGAAGTAGTTTTCTTATTGTGGTAAGTAGGGTTCCACTTTTGTAATGCATGTTCTAATAGAACATAAACTATATATGCAAGTAGAATAACATTGAACAAGTAGATGTTCAATTGAAAGCATGAAAAGGTAAAGTATATTGTTATTCTAATATGCACATTGTATAATGTTTTAGTCATATTGTGCTAACACTTGGATATTCAACTTGTTGTAGCATCGCAAATCATACCAGGAGCAAATATGGAATTGCCTATTGTGCTTGGTGCCACATCAAAAGTAGAACCTACTACTACGTACACTATCATGTTGGATAGCCCACAACTTATACCATTGTTGGATTTGGGTGACAAGGAGGGATGTTCTAATGAGCCAAATGTCATACTAGAAATCAACATCATTGAAAATAATGAGTGATGCCACTTGGAACCAACACCACAATCGCTTATGTTTCTCCACCTTTGGAATGTGTGATATGCATCCAAAGTTCCAAGCAAGAATTGAAAAATTCAGATGTTGTTGTAGAAACCCCAAAAGAAATTAGTCCTCTAGTTATTGTCCCAAATGTTCATTTACGTCAAGTGTCAGATGTTTCTACAATGATGCCTCCTAGTAAAAAAACAAATCTTCCTACCCCTACTTCCTATGTTGAAGAACTTTGGGAATCTTTAAATGTTAAGAAAAGCCCTTTGGGAATAGTAGATGCAGAGAAAGTGGATAAAATGGGTGCAAGGGCAAAACATGTGGAAGATTTGGGTGCAAGGTCATGCAACAATGTGGAAAACAAAGATCTTGCTACTATGGATGTTAATGTCTTCTATGGCGAAGGCAATGAAAAGGGACGGAAAAGGTTGAAAAAAATTGGCATCAAAGCATTGGCTGCTTATGCTACAAAACAAGGAAGATAGATGTCCACAAGAGGCAACCAACCCTTGAATGCAATAGCCCAACCAACCTTTATGGCAACAAAATCGGTTTCCATTACAACCAAATTGGCCTTTATTGCAACTAAAAGAGCTCAATTGCAACCAAACATAAGACAAGTTCTAGTAATGGTCATGTTATATGTGTTTGAAAGTATGAATTTATGGTTCAATAGTTTCACATTTTTGAAATTATGAATATCTATGTTTGTTGGACTAGTGGATTGTTAGATGTTCTTAGATGTTATGTAATCCAAGTTGAAGCTAGACTTTACAATGGATTGTACAACATAATTGATGGCAATGAAATATGGCTAGTAATCTATGAACTAGTCTTTTCAACTTATTGCACATTATGTGAAATTTCAATTTTTTTGGATGGATTAGATTTAATTTGCTTAATGTTGTGGATAGGTGGTCAATGCAATGAATTAGTAGCTACAATGCTACCAAAACTCAGCTTACTAAAATCCATGGTGAGGTAGGGTGTCTAGTTTTTTGGAAGGAATGGTTTTGTTCAATAATCAATGATTATACATCAAAGTTTGGTTAGTACAAATATGCACACAAGTTATAATTTATGAATTAATTATGTATGACTCATGTTTCAATTTCTTATTTCCGTGAGCTTTGTTGGGAAAAAAAGGTAGGCAATTATAAGCTTAGGGCTTGCTTGCTTTATACTTTGTTTGTTGTTAGAGCTTGCTTGGAACACTTCCCTATTGTCTTGGGTCATGCTCTTGGGTTCTCTAATGGCACTTATAGCATCGTTGCTAGTCTAGGTGCCCTTACCTAGCCCTTGAAATTGTGCCTTTGTAGGGCCTTTAGAGATTATCACTACATGATTACTCTACAAACATTGTTTTCATTGAACCCTTAACAACTTTGATTTCTATTAAGGACTTCATGTGGCCATGTGTGATGCATCATGACTTAACAAGTATTTCAACATCAAGTATGTTAGGTGCATTTGCACGTATTGTTGTTCTAACTTCGAAGCCCCATCTTTCAATAAAATCAAGATCTACAGTTCTACTTTTGGAAATGGTACAAATGCAGACTTAAATGGTAGTGCAAGTACAACTAAGGGAAAGGGAAAAACAATTTAGGTGCTACAAGAGCTCATGGTGCTAATGAATAGAGAGGACATGCCAAACACATAAGGAAATCTAATTACTTCAACCTCAATCAATGGCACTTCTTCCAGAGGTGCACGAAGAAAGTATTCAACAATTACAATAGGCAAAGTGGAGGAATTTGAGCAAGGGGTAGCACTATAGATCTTAATTTGGGAAACATTACTGTGCAATTAGCCACAACTACTCTTGTAGTTTGGGATTGATCTCTTTGTTGTGCTTGTCAAGTATGTGATCTTGAACCTATGTTCTATTGTGCATGTCTATTTGGCAATCACTTTCTTGTGGATATTAATGTATTCACAATGTTTTTGGAATAGGTGTATGGGTCAAGTGTGAATCCACCTATATGACACAAATGTCTTACTACCATCAACAAAATTCTATATTTTAACAAATCACAGATTTTATAGTCTTTGCTAATTGAGTTCATCATTTCAAGGCAATTCTTTGTACTCAAGTTACTTTTGTGTTCCATAGCTTCACCTAGAGTCCTTTATGCTAATGAGTACAACTTTGGTGTTTCAACTACTTCTTGTTAGGAGTGTTAGCATCAAAAGATGCATCCATTTTGTTAACAACATTGTGGATAAGGGTAAAAATGTGTTAACAAGAGCCAAACCTACCTGCTTTGGAGAGTACTTGGAAAGCAATCATTTTTTTACAATGTTAATGTGGCGTGTCAATATTGGTTTGGTGGGATGGATGAAAGGTTGGTCGATTTTGAACCCCATATAAAGAAATATTTTGAAATCTCTTGTAGGCAAGTGTAGGTCAAAACATGATCAAGTATACATTTGCTAATCCTTGCACCCCCAAATTTAATAATAAAATAAAATAGATCAATGTTTAATTTTTTTCCCACTAACTGTCCATCTTCTAGGGTTTGAAAATTTCCTAGGGGTTAGGGGGTAGTTAGGGCACAAGTGTTAACCCACCTTCTAGGTTTTGAAAATCTCACAAATGTAGGGGAGCAAAACACCCATGGGATAGGGGTCAGCCACCATCACCATTATCATCGAACTCCTGGTGCAAACTTTTGACACCTTGACCCAAGCTTTGCGCGTGCTTTACTATTTTTGATCTTACACTTCAAGTTTGAGTTTCCACAAAACTTTGAACATGTGATTATTTGGAGCCTCGTTATCTTGAGTTTTTTGCATAATTGTGATAGTTTGTGCAAAGTTTCAAATAGAGAATTTGTTGAGGCTTACAAAGTTTTTTCACCTTGTTAGTGCATAAGTTCATTGTTTGTCTTTCATTATGGCTTCCTTGATTTTGAAGAGAAAACCATTGGCTTTGAAGAATGAAAATGTGAAAGATGATTTGGTGAATAAGAAGGAAAAAGAAAAGCTTCGAAAGGTGAGCCATATTCTTAGTTGATTAGAATGGGAAGTCTCTGACTTTGCAAATACGCTAAGGTTATGTTGTGAAGGTCTGAATCCCTGCAAGGATGTCACAACATCTATAATGGCTCTTGCTTTTGTGGGGGTGGGAAGAGGTTGGAGGAGGTGTCTGATGAAGGATGTAACTCATATTTGACAATTTGGAATGGCAAGCAAAGTCTTTGATTAAC
>Ga0209611_10001122_pt1 | contig 44298 bp, 32 predicted proteins | sample S1TSphgellanicum_3_FD_187693 | JGI IMG/M metagenome (GOLD analysis project Ga0209611, IMG submission 187693) | Host-associated microbial communities from peat moss isolated from Minnesota, USA - S1T2_Fc - Sphagnum magellanicum MG (SPAdes) (version 2) | ecosystem: Host-associated > Plants > Peat...
ATTTATAGATCAACCAGTGTAATTTGGTAAACATTCGCGGGTAAAGAATGTTATGACAAGGTGCTAAATGAAGAATTTTAAAGAATTTTAATGTGCAAAATGAAGAATGTCATAACTATGTTTGCAACCACTACATGGAAGGCCAGTTTCATTTTCTTGCCTTTTGACATACAACTAATTTAGAAAAAACATATGGAATTATTTGGCCCCGTGGACCTCATCATTTCAGGTTGGGAGATTTAAGGATTTTCAGTGGTTGGATTTGGAGAAGGCTTGAGTGACACAAGATTCGATCTTTTCACGGACATGGTACGATTGATCACTTAGGCTCAATCCATTTCGCCTACATTTGGTGACATAATTGAAAACACCCTTTCTCAGTTTAACTACAAGGATAAAGTCCAGGAGCATTACACGTTGGTCAAACATTACCTTGGAGAGCTGCTCCTATTCGATGCGGCATAATGCGGTTTTTATGTGCATCGGCTGCGCAACTAGTGGACCAACCTTGCACCACTCTCAGTTCTGCAATTAGCTCTGAGATGCACCATCAGAGACCCCAACCTATAGGTTTTTCACATATTGGATGATCAGAGCTCCTGCTAACTAGTTACAAGGCAAGAAAAACCTCCTTGGTTTCCTACAAACACAATAGGAAAACTAAGAGGTGCTTGGCCCACCTTTGTCTCCTTCCTAGGAGCACATGCTTTTTAAGGAGATGGACCAAGCCTGGTGTATCATCATGCTTTAACCACTTGGGATGAACCAAGCCCAGAAGAAAGAGAGTGGGCTATGGGGTTCCAAACTCGCACTACTAGTCACATTAAGGTGATTAAACTAGAGTGTAATGCTCTACTGGGGAGAGGCATGGACTTGAACTCCTTTACATGGTTGTTGGTAACCTATGTACTTTTCAAATGTACACAACACCAACACTGATTCAATCACTTCTAGCGATGTGACTACATGGCACCTCGACCAAGTACATTTGCTTATTTTCAACACTCTACATTTCACTCTTAGTGTCAGGGGGGAAGAGGTATCATGTAATTTGACTTAAGTTGTTTTTGATACACATGGAAGGACATTAACTTCTAGAGAAACAATTACAACCTTCTACGAATATGCATAGTTGGATAGTGAAGAACCCAATACACCAGGTTTTTCAAACACATTTTCCAATTCCATTCCATGTGTTTCCAACTACCCTTTCATTATGGGGAACTAGCTCACCAAGAAGGAGAGAGACTAGGTCACAAACCTATTAATTAAATATGAGAATGTGTTCACATTTTCAATGAAAGACTTAAGTAGGTGTAAGACCATGTAGTTCTCTATAGACCATACAAATGAAACACCCATCTATTAGAGGAGGCATAGGTTGAGCAAGCATGAGTGGGAACTAGTAGATGAAAGATGCAAAAAGATCCATGAGGCTAATCTCATTTAGCCATTAAATTTTGATTTTATAGCCGTTACAATAATGCTAGCAAAAAAGGATTCAATTGGATAATGGACTGATAAAAGGATGTGCAGGGATTATAAGCCTTTGAACATGGTTACACCTTAGGACATGTACCATGTGCCCATCCCTAAATATTTTTTTGATAACATTGGAGACTCAAACATTTTCATAATTGTGGATCTGAGGTAAGGTTTTAACCAGATTGTTTTCATTGTAAAGGATTGTAAAAAAACAACATTCAATGGAAACAAGTTATGGGAATGGCTTGTGATGCCTTTTGGATTAAAGAATGCACATGTCTTCTTTTAACGAGTCATGGACCAAGTTCTCAAAGGGGTAGATTTCCTGAAGTGCTACATAGATGATGTCCTAGTGCATAGCAAGGGATTCCTACACCACTTGGTTCATCTTAAGGAGTTATTCAAGAGGCTCTAAGAAGTCAATATGAAGATCCATCCTAAAAAGTGTGAGTTTACTATCACCTCAGTAGTCTACCTTGGACACAAAATTTTGCCAAATGGTATTATGGTTCATTAGGCCAAAGTAGTAGCCATTTTGGAGATGCCCAATCCTACTGATGTTCACACTTTGAAGAGCTTCATCAGACTATGTAATTACTACAGGATTTATGTCCAAGAGTTCAATACTATTACTCATCCTTTCTATGCATTGTTAAAGAAGGATGTTGCTTGGACATGGAGTGAAAAGGCTCAGGAAACTTTCAACATTTTGAAGGAAAAGCTTTCAAAGTTTCCCATTCTAAGAAGACCTAATTTTAGCAAGGTCTTCATTCTACACATTGATTGGAGTGCTTTTAGTATTAGTGCTATTCTTGGCCAATTTAATGAGGAAGGTAAAGAATATGTTATCGCCTATGCATCCCGAATCAATAACAAGGCTGAAAGCAACTACTCTTCATACAAAAGGGAATGTCTTGCTATTGTATGGGCTGTCATACATTTCGGGCCCTATATTTATGGCACTAAATTCACTTTGTATACTAACCACCAACCTATCAAGTGGTTGCTGACCAACGACATGTTTACTAATAAGTTAGCTCGTTGGGCTTTATATTTTAGGAGTATGAGTTCAAGGTTATTCACCGACCTAATATTACACATCAAAACATGGATACCATGTCGTGAAGACCTTTTACTACCTCTGAAGATTTTTTAGAAACTAGGCATACTTCGACCAAATTCTAGCAGTACATGTATTTTATGCATTTAGTTATCTTGCACTACTGCAATGTAACTTGGTAAAACATCCCATTGTGGATATATGGGAGGACTTGGACATTCTAAGGTTTCTTTAACATGGGGAAGACCCTCCCCAAGTTACATCAAATCATCAAGATCGCATACAACATCGGTCCAAACATTACTCATGGAGGGATAATCACCTCGTTCGATGCTTACCATAAGGCGACAAAATGGTTCCTCCACCACATGAATGGCCTGGTCTTATTCAGAAGGTACACTCGGAGCTTGGACATTTTGGAATTAAATGTATTTATAGCCTTCTTGTTCCTCATTACCATTGGAGAGGTATGTATGTTCAAGTTCGAGACGTCATTGCTAGGTGTGAATAATGTGATAGAGTGATAACTTCCTTCTCCTCTCGATAGCTCACACTTTCTCCACTCCTTATTCAGGGCATGTTTTGTTGCTGGTCATGTGATTTAGCTTGGAGAATTACCACATACCTCTAGTGGTAATGTCTACATCATGATTATGATTGAGCATTTTTCAAAGTGGGTCAAGCTTATTGCGCTACTGGACAAGTCATCACATAGCACCAACCAGGCTTTCTTACAACAGGTCCTAAGTAGGTTTAGGGCTTGTGCTAAATGCCTTATTAATCAAGGATCATAATTTAGAGGAAAATTCTAAGACCTACTTGATCATGCTCTCACTGACCATTGTTGGACTTCAAAGGATCATCCCCAAGTTGATGGCCTTGTGGAGAAGATGGTTTAGACATGTAAGAAGGGACTTCGAAAAATTTGCCTCATTGGGAACAAAGAGGATTGGGACTTGGCCTTACCTTATTTCGCCATGGGTTACAAGATGTCCAAACATGCCTCTTTGTCTCATTTCGCTCTTTACTTTTTATTTTTTGGGAGACATCCCATTCCACCTTCTTCCATTGTTATTCAAATGGACCAGGTTATGGACTTGGACTCCCTAACCATTTGGGCTAGGGTCATTGCAGAGATGGCTACTTTATTTAGGAGGGTTATGCCCATGGCCATGGAGAACTTGTCCATTGCACAACATCGAGACACCTTATGGTATGCACACACACAAGGTGGTAGTTACAAACTTAAGGTGAAACAATTTGATGTTGGTGACTTTGTGTATTTATAGCGGCAACCTAATGATACTCTAGACACTTCTTCTAGTCACACTATCTTGAGGATTAAGGCGATCAGGCGTTTAGGTGTGTTGAAGTTGTAAAAAACTAATGGACGCATAATTTATGATCACTCCAAAAATTGTGCGCCCTGCCACTTGCTGAACTTGGATCCTACCATCATCATGTCGACTTGGATTCTTCCACTTGACTATCCATGTCAGGTATGTCAGAGGACAGATGATGCTGATCAGATGTTGCTTTGCGATAATTGTAATGGTGGACACCATTTATTTTGCTCCAAGCCAGAGCTCATTCAAGTTCTTGCTAACATTTGGTATTGTTCATCATGTTCTCCTCTAGCACCTTGATTTCTACTCAGACCATGCCACGCTTTTCCCGGCTCAAGTCTAGGGGGGATACATGAGAATTTCATCTTGCCTCTTCTTGTGCATTGTATATATATGTGTATGTGCATATATTTTTGGTTGATTAGTTTCTACCTTTGACTGATTTTAGTTTTTTTGTTCAGTAGAGTTTACTATGGATTTACACCCTTATAACACCGAACGTCACAACACTACACATCACGATAACTGTCATGTTCATATGCATGGCCTCAAACATGATGGCCAATTATGGGCATGCCAATCATGCCTTTAGGGTTAATGTACGCTCTTAGGGTTAATGTACATTTTTAGGTTATTGTACGCTATTAGGTGTTTTAGGGTTATGGCTTGTTTAAAGGTTTCATCTTTGTTGATGGCTATATAAAAAGCCAAGTTCTTCTTTTCTCTTGTCAATTTTTCTAGAATTCCTTTGTCAGGGAAAGTTTCCTCCATAGTTAGACTGGATTTCTACATGCTCATGGTAGTTATTACACGGCCAATGTTTACATACACTACATTTTCTTTACTTCTTTTCAATTTAATACATGAGAATTTCATCTCAGCCTCTTTTTATGCATTGTATATATATGTGTGCATGCATATCTTTTTGGTTGATTAGTTTCTACCTTTGATTGGTTTTAGTCTTTTTTTTTAGTAGAGTTTACTATGGATTTACACACTTACGACACTGAACGTCATGACAATCATCACTTAGAGCAACAACATAAGAAAGCATACCACATAGCAACAATGTAAAAAGACAAATCACACAATAACGTTAGAAGGCAAATCATGAAGGCGACAATGAGTTCTGAACTCATCATCATCATATAGAACAGTAGCACAAAAGGGCAGACCATGAGAACGATGATGAGCTAGAGCTCATTGTCATGACTTAAAGCAACAACGCTAAAAGGTAGACCACAATGATGACAATGAGCCGGAGCTTGTTGTTGTTAGTCAAAGCAACAACATTAGAGGGCAAACCACGAAGATGACGACTAGTTAGAATTTGTTGTCACCACTAAGAGTACCAACATTAAAGGGAAGACCACAAGGACAATGAAGAGCTGGAGCTCTTCATTGTCACTTAGAGCAACAACACAAAAAGGCAAACCACAAGGATGAGGACGAACTAAAGTTCATTGTCATCACTCAACCCAACAACAAAAATTTTAAATAAAAAAGAAAAAAGACAAGAGATTTCAAAAACAAAAGAATAAAAGAAGAAAAGGGACCTCTTCTTCTCGTGCTAGTTTTGCCCCCTTTGACATCAATCACGTCCCCGAGCTTCCTCTTCATGCTCTACAATTACCTCTTAACACTATCAAGCTCCCTTGTCACCTTGGTCAAAAACCCTTTCACAAAACCTTGAAACATCAATGCTAGTTGACCTAAACCTTAAACCCTAAAGGAAAACTCTAAAGCTCTAACCTCATTTGGGTGCTTCTAAGTCAAGCATTGGCGATGGTGTTGGAGGTGGGTGCAAAAAGACCGGGGGGAGGAGACTTGGTTTGTAGGGTGGGGGAGGTCAATGGATAGGTAGGAGAGAGGGGTAGGTAGGAGCGAGGGGGTAGGTAGGAGGCATGGGTAGGTAGGGGTTCTGACTGTCGGGGTCAGTGGGGGTGAGGAAAAAAAAAGGCCAGGAATTTTTTTTGTTAATTAGGGTCAGGGGGTGGTGGGGGAAAGAAGGAAAAAAAAGTAAAGGCCAAGCAGGCAATAATTTAGACTGAACTAGGGGGGTAGTTGGAATGCTGGGTTCTACCTGGTCCATGGAATCCGAGAAGTTTTTGGATGGTGCACTGGTGGGTGCTGGGTCACTCAAGCCACGTTTAGGTGGGAAAAGGGGGTCTGAATCTAGTAGGTAGGTGGCGGGGGTGGTTGGTTCTTAGTTGGTAGGTAGGGCCAAGAAGGCAGGTAGTATGTAGCTGGGCAGGTGATCAAAAAGTTGCCAAAAAAAACAACCAGCAAAAAACAACCAAAGAAAAGATCAGCAACAAAAAGGGGAACACAGGTCAACGCACATTCAACCATTAGAAGAAAAATCTCTCCCCATCCAGTGGACGGAATTCTCAATTGGTGCGCTGGTTCATACTAAGGTTTCTTTGGTCCCAACATTCTTGCATGTTCTAAGCAGCGTTTTTTTTTCCTTCAAATTTTGTAAGATAGCCAAAGTGCTGATCATCCACAAGAAGATATAGCCAAATTTGGTTGTAAACAAGATATGAAAGCTTTAAAAAAAAATCGATCATCCTTCGACATATTAAGCTACCCAATTGAAGTCAAATACGAGAATATGGCTATTCTTTCTTCTGAATTCGACCATTGAAAATCTCTAAAAAAAAACACTCCATTTTCCCTATTTTTTATGTTTTGATTTTGCCACTTTTAAAAAAAGGGCTGGTCGTGAATTCTGCAAGGCCAATACTAGGTACTCACAGAACATTCCTGCTGACACTGACTCCTCATGAACAGCCCACCCATTGTCATGTGCCATTAAATCTCTGGATCTTTGCAACCATGAAGCTGACAATGTCTTTTGTTGTGCACTTTGTATGACGAGGTGTCTGCAGACTGTTTTCCTTTGACCCTTTTCCAGAGTTCCTTTTGATTTGAGAAAGTGCCCGTTGTCATTCACCAACTCCTTTCCTTGTCGAGGGCATTACCAGAACAAGGGCCAGCATGAGGCCAGAAAGTAGTGCAAGCCTGCTTCTGGTAATGCCTGATCCAGGGCATTACCAGAAAAAGAGCTTGCATGAGGCGGAAACCCACCCAGTGCAAACCAGCTTCTGGTAATGCCTGATCCAGGGCATTACTGTATGTAAGCTCTGTTTCAAAACCGTTGACAGATGAGAACACACGGGAACACATGGGAACACTGGAGAATATATTGGCCAGTTGCAGTATCCGCAGGGTCCCTTGGCGAATTTGCCCTTGAAATTATTCCACCAGGGAGCGTGAATAGGGCGGCCTCCCATGCCTTGACTTTTGGGGAAAAACGACAAAAAATTACTGGCAATTTTGGAGGGGGTTTTGGGGACTTTGCAGACTGCCTTATATAATAACTTCCTTCAGCAAAAGGTCATGCGAAGAAGATAGACATACATAATCGGCCAATCAATCCATCAATCTAGCAGACTATTTTGCATTGCCTCACTTATTTTGAAAGACCTTGAAGACTATCCATCTTCCCAATCACTACTTAGTATATACTACGTCTTGTGTATAATATTATCCAGAGAATTAAAAATTTCCAATTTATGTAAAAATAGAGAAAAATTTAATGTGGAAACACACACACACACCCCTAATTCACCAGATTTCAGGGGAAAAAAAAAGTTAAAATCGCCATATATTGCAACAGGTTCCAGCAGGTAGTCAAAATATAAGAGGATTTTTAAAAAATTCAACTTTCATATTTGGACATAGCCAAAATTGGCTAGATCTTCTTTGATGATTGCCACTTTGGCTTAATCAAAAAATAAAATAAAATAAAACATTGGTTATAATGTTGCACATAAACAGGAACCTATGATATTCACTATTTTGGAATTGCATCCAAAATTACCCTATTACCCATGGAGCTAAATACCCTAAATACCCTAAATACCCTAATACCCATGGAGCTAAATACTTAGGGTATTATATTTAGCTAAAGCTTCAATGTATACAGTGACTCATGTAAGTTGTTGGATAAAGTGGAGTCACTAGTGCTTGCAACCAAGACCTATGAAACAAATCATGTAATACTTCTTTTTTTAATGAGATATTTTCATACTCATTAAGTGTAATTATCAGTCATCAATATTCAATATTTTTATTTTATCATAATATTGAGCTGAAAATTTACATGTGTTATCAATTTTACTAACAAACTTGATTTTAAAAACAAAACAAGTTTTTCAACACTTGAATGCTAAACCAAATAAGCATCACGGTCATATATAGGGTCCTAATGCCTTGAGTCCTCTCAAAATGATTGTGATTGATGAAGAGCAATTCACAACCATTAGCATATAATTTCTTCTATGTAATTCATTGCATTGATCATTCAAAATAATTCCCCCTTTTTTTTGGGTGTTCAAAACTGAAATGTATCATGGTAATTTAAGCAAAGTTTTTTTTCCCTCAAAACTACTTGTTGTCATTTTCCTATCCAAAGTGATATGCCCCATTACCAATTATACCTATTATTTATTTTTATCATTAAGGGAATGAGGGTTGGTTCTCAAATACCCACCTTGAGAATTGCTTTGTATATTGCCTAGGGAGAGAATAAGTTTTCAAGAATAAGGACACCAATTAATAGGTTAAATTTATGCAAAAAATGTCCAACACAAAGCCTCAAAATACATATAGTACTGTTTAGGGTTTCTTTTAGGGAAGCACAACAGCAGACCTGACAAGGCATTGGGGCACATGTGAGCGGTTAATAACCTGACTGATAACCGGGTAAGTTTTTCAATAACTGGCGAAAACCCTCCCTCCCTCCCCCTTTTTGTTTTTTTGGGGGTTTTCTGGGGACTCGGGATGCAATTAGGGCCCTTGGATTTGATGCACTAATGGATGAGATATTATTTGGCCCAATCATTTGCACATGGACGTTGCGCCTATCCACCATTTGGGAACCTCAATTGGGCGCCACATAATTGGTCAATCCACATGCCATTATTATAAAAAAAGATAGTCCCATGATTTGAAGTCCCTATATACACACACCCTACTGGACATACACGTCATAGCTAGGTAGTGTAATATATATACGTATGACCCCTCAAATTGAAAGGCCACGAAGGTGAATGGATCTCTTTTGGATTTCATTCAATTTTCCTATGTGACGTCACATGACATAAATGAATGAAGACTAAAAGCTGGAAATTCCACGCCATGGTTTTATGAGTTTGTCCATGGTGATGTGGCATCATTTGAGGCCAATTCCTTGGTAGAAAGAATTAGGTACCTACCGTATATGTACGGAGGACGTACACACTCCGAGGTCCTGATCGAGATCCTGAACGAGAGCTTGACAGAGCGAAAGAAAACTTGGGGGGAAAAATAGTAGAGAGATGACACCTGGGATTTGCCGAGCGCGATGTTGTTGCGTTGCTGTGGCGATGTCGTCGTCGTCTGCTTCTGTTGTCGCGCTCTACACGTCACGCGCTTTCGCTTGCGAGTGTGCAGAGCTTGCGCCTCCATACGCGTTCCGAGCTTTCGGAAAATTTCTCGATCTCTCTTCTGATCCCTTTTTTGTCGGATTCTATTCTGTTTTGCGCGTGTTCTCTCTCAGTTCCCGCCCCCTCGCCTCCGTCGTATAGTATCTAGACTCTGTGGTGTTGTGTTCCTTCCTAATTCTGCGGCTATCTCCTGTGCGGGGCAGGCATCCCTCTCATTCGCTGCCGTTTTTTCCCCACTTGTGAGCGGATAGATATTTCTTCTGCGTCGCTGTGCTGTGTTTCCGAATTTGCAGCCGAATCTGTGGGGACTTTTTCTGCGATTTCTCTATTTTTTTCTCTGTTTTTTTTACATTGTGTGCTGAAGGCGTTAACAGCTTTTGAAGCTCTGAAGGACGCACGCTTGCAGAATCTTGCCTGCGAGCAAGCAGAAGAAGTTCCGTTGTCGCATTGAGATCTTTTACCTGTTCAGTGCTTCCAGCAGAGGAGTTCGGTCTGGGATTATTCGGTGCTGTTGCCAAGTTGGTGGCAGTCTGTTGCTCCTCCCCACACTGGTATGCTCTTGCGTTGTATATTATAAACCGCGCATGTCCTTCATTATATTTGGCAAACGAACCCCCATAGCATTTCAGTTTTTCCCTTCCCTGCTTCGTGCAGATCTCGTTGAATCTAAGGAGTTGTTTCTCTCGCTGTCGATGGAATATATTATTCTCGCTGAAGAAGCAACAAGCTACATCAGCTCTCCGGACCTTCAGAATCAGAGTAACCTGCCATAATTGTTGTAGGCTGTTGTGGCATTGTTGTCGTGGAGGAGGAGGAGGACTAGTGTAAATGCAAGTCAGATGCTGCTCGCAGAATCCTTTTTTGTCCATTTTCCAATTCTTGCGGGGGGCGTCGATGATCGGCGAGGGCACTCCACATCAGAAGAAGATCAGATCTTGGAGCAGTTATCACTGCGGCAAAGGGTTTGAGGTAAAGAAGACAAAGCCGTGCATTTTGCGTTGAGAGTCAGTCCCTCCGAACACAAGTAAAATCTATCGGTCTATCTACCCTGTGGTCCAGAGAGGGAGCTGAGAAGATGGTGCCATCATCTATCCCAGCAGCAGAGGGAAACGGAAATCGTCGAGCCTCTTCAGCTGGTCCTGATGATATCAACATCCTGGGGACACCGTTGCCAGCTCTTCGAGTGGACCTCTCAGGTAGTGTGGAGTTCAAATTTGTCGCCCAGTATGTGTCTGCCAATTAGATGCAAACAAGACTAACTTGATTGCAATCTGAATTACTGCAGAGGATGATCTACGAGAATCGGCATATGAGATACTTGTAGCTGCATCTGGGAGTATGGCACTTAGTGCAAGGAGTGTGTCAGTGCGAACCAAGGGGGGGGAAAAATCTCTCACATCTGCTGCGGCAAGCCATTTGAAGAAGGCACTACGTCTTAGATCGAGTGGTGGCTCGTCATCATCATCAAGAGGTCGAAAGCCCCGCTCAACTGCAGAAATCATACGGGATCAGATGCTGATATCCGATCAAAGTGATATGCGAACACGACGGGCCCTCTCTCGTGCTGTTGCAGGACAGGTGCAAGCAGCTGACCCCCCAGACCCTCTTGATATGTCTCTTCTTTCTTGAGAAGAAAGAAAATGGGCTCCTTTCTTCATATTACTTGCACTTCTTGATTGTTTGTACTCTGCTAACAATAGGCATGGATTTGAAATGATTGTTTTGCCAGGCCACTAAGTGCATGGAGCAAATGTTGGTCGCACTAGAGCTGTTACAAAACATTCCAGCTTCAGCATTCAAAGACCTGAATGAGCATCAACACTGGTTAAAGCGGCAGCTTAGGCTACTGGAGGCAGGTCTTCTTGCTCACCCATTGGTTCGTGGTGATTCGGGGGGAGTTGATGCTCTAAGACTTCGACAAAAGTTGAAAGAGATGTATGACAAGTCTTCAGATACAGGGAAGAATACCGAAAGCATGCAAGCCCTACGCAGTGCAGCTATGGGCCAGGCTACAAGGCCTTCCAATAGTGAGGCAGGGGATGTCGTCCATTGGATTGATGGCTACCCTTTGAATGTGCATCTGTATCTGGCTATTATTGGTGCTCTCTTTGACACCCTCGATGAATGTTCTGTGATTGATGAAATTGATGAAGTGATGGAATTGATCAAGAAGACCTGGGTCATGTTGGGCATCAATCAATTTACACATACGTTATGCTTTATGTGGATCCTATTCCGGCAGTTTGTGCTAACAGGCCAAAAAGAAACTGACCTTCTGAGAGCAGCAGAGAGTCAAATGACTGACATTCAGAAAGATGCAAAACGAGAAGTGCAACCTGCGAATTTACAACTCATGACTGCAATCCTAGGTGCCATGCAGTCCTGGGCAGAGAAGAGGCTGTTGGCTTACCATGACTCTTTTCCAGAAGGAGCTAATGGAGCTATGGAGGGGTTGCTGTCAGTATCTCTGTTAGCTACTGAGGTTTTACAGCAGGATATCTCACAGGACTATCGGCATAGACGAAAACCTGAAGTCAATCTTGCAAGTGGCCGAATTGAAGTCTATGTCCATTCATCTATCACAACTGTATTTGCTCAGGTACATCAGCTTTCGATGCTGCCATATGTTGCACTGCAGTATAACACCTCACAATGACATTTGGTGATGAGTTAGCAGCTCTCCGGAGTTGCTTCTGCTCACTAAAAGTGCGCGCAGCCAGTAATCAGAGAAGTACACATCAGAGCAGAACTTTCAAGGGTCCTTAAAAGTGCGAGGTCCTACAATGAAGTGTGCTCTCAGTGGCTTATATGAATCACACACAATCTTGGTCACAGCAGTGACTGTGATGTAATTATGCAATATGGAGGTAGATGAGATTGGGAATTTATACATGTAGAGGTCCACAATTAAAGTGACCCTAAATCGCTTGATTAGAAAAGGCACAACTTCCCTCTAGAGACTGCTGGGTTCAGACTGTGCCATTATCTGACTAAGTCTGATAACTACTTTTCAGTCTGCAAGTCATCCATAACACTTAAGTTGATGGGAACAGCAGTTCCTTTGCAAATTGATGTCATAATGAACCATAATCCTTGTATCTATATCTACAGATGATGGAGAGTGTGGACACACGGAGGAAGGCAGTCCAGAGGGAGGGAGAGCCTATTCCAGCTCTTGCAATGCTAGCAAATGACTCATCAACACTTGCCACAAAGGAAGTAGAGAAGTTTAGCCCTGTGTTGAAGAAATGGCACCCATGCGCAGGTGGTATAGCTGCAGTCACCCTCCATGCTTGCTACAGGAGAGAAATCAAGCAGTATTTGTCAAGACTGAATGGCCTGACACCTGATGCAAAGCAAGTTCTTGAGGCAGCAGATGAACTGGAGAAATTCCTGGTACAGATTGCTGTGGAAGAGGGTGCAGACGCTGAAGATGGAGGAAAGGCATTAATTAGAGAGATGCCTCCCTTTGAAATTGACAAAATTGTAGGGGATCTAGCAAAGAAATGGGTTGAGGAGAGGCTGGAGAAGCTGGGAGACTGGGTTGATCGTAATATTGAGCAAGAGGTAACTCTATCTCTCTCCTTGGACACTTTCTCTCCAGCTGTCATACAGTGCTGATACCAGCAGGATATTTGTATTGCAAAATGAATGTGCATTGACAGGGTTTCAGTATCATGTAATGCTCAGAAAATGATATCAGATGTGGTGTACAATTACCGCAAAGGTTTAATGATATTTCAACTTTCAACAAAATTGGAGGGTTCAAACAAGATGTCATAGAGTGTTTCTATATCTTCCACTCATAATCATCATTGGCAGTGAGAAGATGCTATACTGATTGCATATTGTGGAAAGTTTCTCTATCTACCCATAACCATATCACAAGCAGCCTGAATTGTCAACATGGAAAGAGAATATCAGCATGCATAATAGGTTGAAGTCACATGTTAGTTCACAAAACATATTATTCCATATCTATCTAACTCTTGCTGTATGAAGATTGACCAAGTCAGATGGTCATTTGCCCCAGTGTCTTTGATTCTGTTTCAGGGTTTTCCTAAGAGAAATTGGTGGCTTTGCAGCGATGGGAGCCTGATGCTCTAAGAGAGCACTATGCTCCGTCAGCAGTGGAGGTGCTTCGCATTGCAGATGAGACACTAGATGCATTCTTTGCACTGCCTGTGTCCCAGTTCCCAGAAGTACTCCAAGATTTGGTGACCGGTTTGGATGAGGCACTTCAGAGCTACGCCAGCCAAATTATTGCTCCCTGTGGTGGGTATTACTGCATTACTGCCTTAGATCTGGAACAATGGGACAGTGCTTATCAGAGTTATCATTGCAGAAAGTTATCTTAACATTGTGCCTGAGGCCATAGACAGCCTTTCCTCTGTACCAAAAGATCCTGGGATCTGCTTGGAGTTCCAGTTACAAGGCTATATTTTTTGCACCTTATGTCAATGAATCTTGGAATTTTGAAACACATATCTCTTTTTCATGTTTTAGTATGCTTTTGTTGCTGCTGAATAGAAGATTTAGTCATTGAGAATTGTCTTGAGAATTATAGACATCTTGACACTATGACAAGAGAAGTTGCTGCCTACATGAGCAGAAGCTCTTCATGGAAATGTGAAAAACTATGCAATTGTACAGCAAAAGTGCTATTCAAAAGCTGCCTTGTTAGTCAAGTGTGAAATTGACGAATGAGCAACTTGGTTGTTTATATCACAGTCATGATGACTTTGTTTCTTCATTCTGTCTTGTGCAGGAACCAAAAATGTGCTTGTTCCACCAATACCTCCTCTCACACGGTGCAAAACCAAGAAGTCATGGTTTGGTAAGGGCAAAAAGGATGGGGAGGCTAAGGATGGTCCAAGACCAAGAAGCCATAACCGTAAGGCACCCCTTACAAATTTGGAAGCATTTACTGTACCTCACATGTGTGTTCGTATTAACACTCTTCAACACATCATCACAGAAATTGAGTTTACTGAGAAAAAGGCCCATTTTGGTTGGCAAAAAGACCCAACCATCCGTTCAAAAACCTCAAAGACAAAGGTCACCCCTCACCACTCCTATGACAGTGTTTCAGCAGTTGATGCTAATTTCTATAGAACTCGGGAGACTGCAAAAGCAGGAATTGAACAGCTGATGGATGTTGCTGCATATAGAGTTGTTTTTGGGGATTTGAGGGATGTACTTTGGGATGGGCTTTACATCAGAGGTGTTACAAATGCAAGAATTGGACCAGTGCTTGAAAAGCTGGATGCTCAATTGGGAGTTATTGCTGATAGTGCAGCAAAAGGCTTGAGGAACCGTGTAGTTGGGGCTTTGATGCAGGCTTGTTTTGATGGGTATTTGCTAGTTCTATTGGCTGGAGGTACTTCTCGGATGTTTACTCTAAGCGATGCACATATGCTGAGCGAAGATTTGGAATGCATGAAGGACCTTTTCAAGGCTGATGGTGATGGTTTGCCTGGGGATATGGTGGATAGGGCAGTGGCCACTTTGACACAAGTCCTGTCTTTGTTTTCTCTTACTACTAATGAGCTGATCCAAAGATTCTCTGCAGTAAATGGAAGTGCTAAGACAGGCGTCAAACCTTCGCTTCCACCTACCACTGCTAATTGGAGTGTTTCAGATGCCAACACATTGTTGCGAGTGCTTTGTTATCGTTGTGATGACACGGCATCAAAGTTTCTGAAGAAGAATTATCATCTCCCCAAGTGTGAGTAGTTCCTCTTTGCACAATACAAAAGGCTGCTGAATATGCCCAGTTCTGCAAAGCTTGGGAATCTGTATTAGTGTTGAGCATTTAGTGCCTAGATCAGAAGAGCTCTTACATATGTCACTGTGACAGGGTATGAACCCTTTGTAATTTTTGGTAGCTTGTGTATAATTGCATTATATTCAGACATTAGTGTCCCTGTGCTGGATTATTCTGTGTTTATAGCCTGGCCTTTTTCTTCAAAATATAGAACACAAGAGGTTGCAGTAAATGAAGGTGAATCAGTATGTCTCATAGGAAAGGAGGTGATGAGTCTCTCTTTGGGAAAGGAGTCTGTGAGAGGCTACTTTGGCTCGCCTCTTGTATGTTGTGATCAGGGACCCAGGTGATGGGGTACTCAATTCTGATATGCAAACTCTTCAGCGAATTGCTGTGCATGTTCCAGGCATAAAAGTCTTGTGGGTGTCTTTGGTAATTGTTAGGTTGCAGGGTCATGAGCAGCAGTTGTTTTCTATCATTTCAGGGATGGGTTTAGATGAGCATCTTGTAAGTGCATTCAGAATTGAAGCTTTTGTGTTGTAGTTTATGAAAACTGGATTCAGTCTACAACTTGAAACCTGGAAGTTGTTAGCTGAATGAGATGCAGCAGAAGGAGCAAAAGCAGTGGTAAGCATTGCCAGAAGTATTTTGTTTGATTCAGTGTCCGAGAACCCAGAGTTCTGAGTGCTGAAGTTTAAGACATTGGAACTGAAAGGAGATGTGCTGTTTTGGACCTAGTTTTGGGTGTGGAGCTTCCAAGTAGAGATCAGATGAACTATATTCTACTTGGTAAGATTCTATCCAAAGCCTGCATGCATCCAACATGTGTATTTTTTTTTTCCTGGCTTAGTTGACTCTACTACTGCCACTGGTTTTGATGTCCAAAACTCAATTGTTGTGTTAAACATGGAAGGTTTTCACTGTCACTGCAAATTGCCTGAAGCTGCTCCAGGACTCCAGCATTTAATAAGTTGTAGGCAAGGCCTACAGATGGGGACTTTACCAAAATAAGGTGCCCACCTGAACCATTCAAGGGCCTTACATTGGCCTGTCAGAATTTTCTTTCCATATTTAACAATTAAGAATTTAAACATCATAGAAAGAAAAAGGGTTGGCCCTAGGCTCTTACAAAGCATAAGAGCCCACCTGAAAATGTAAGATGCCCTCCCCTATATTTAGTAAATATCATAAGAAGGTGAAGGTGCTATTACAAGACCTAGGTTCTGCATCATAAGTCTATATGCTGCTTACTTCCATCAGAACAATTTACTATCATACAATTTTCTTTACCTTGGACTACTCATCTTGGAGTTCATGCCCGACTCTGCAAAGTCAACAAGCTGAACTGGAGTGATTAGTGTAGAACTTAGTGGGTCGGGTTTCTCATTGATATACAAAGAATCAGCAGTGAGTAAAGCACGAGAGTTAAAAGGTAAAAACTATTAAAGTTAAATAGGCAATTATTAATCCACCACTTGAGTTGCATTTATCTACGACTGTAGAAACTAATTTCTTGTTACAATCCTCACCAATTCTTGTTCTGATGTAGTTCTGACATAGTCTGAAACTAATTTACAGATCAGGTTGACTATTCTACACTCTCCCTCCAATTGAATCTATAGGTTTTCTCTACATTATCTTATCTTCTCCCTCATGAGTTCTTTTGAAGTTCATATCTTTTCACAATGTGGATCAACTATTCTTCTTTTGTTTTATCAACTGCTCAATCGTTCAATCACCTAGCTGACTGCATGACAATGGTACTTGTCCAGCACTATCTCCTAAATTTTCTTTTGTTGCATTTTTTTTTGAAGATACACTAACAGACTCCTATCCTTCTGTACAGCAGTGGGAGTCTTTCCTATTTACTTTGTGGGCAGTCTTTCCATTTGTTCAAAGACTTGTTGACATTCTGTCTGCATTCATTGTTCTTCTACAACCATGACAAAATCATTGTACCTATCTAGTAGTAGACATCTTAGTCTCATTGACATCCGAGATCATCTTGCCATTTGTCATATTCCTCTCATCTATTGGAAAAATTTCTTGCTCTAATGGTGTCATTGATTGACATCCCCCATCAATTCCATTGTTAAAACCCTTTTCAATTGTGTTGTCACCTATCAAGGTAGGTTCCTGTGATTGACCAACAAAGGACATCTCTGGTAATTTGGTGTCTAAGTTATCTTCTAAATCTCCAAAAGCAAATTGATTGATCTAAGGAACCATCTGTTGCACAAGGACATCTATGTTTGTCCATATTCCAAGTTGGGACTCATTAAATTTAGCATCCTTGCTAGTTTCAATGAACTTTTATCTAGGGTTGAGCAACCTTAAGGCTTTGTTTTGTTTGTTGTGCCCCACAAAAAAATAGCCTCAAGATTCTTGCTATAGTTTTTCTTTTTCAAATTTGAATATACCTCACAACCCCAGACCTTAGGATGATCCATTATTGGTTTCTACCTTATAAGCTTATGAATTGGAATCAAACCTCTATTTGCTTGAATAGGAAGCCTATTGATTAAATAGTTTGTTATATTGACAACCTATGTCAAAAGGTAGTCTAGAAGCTTGCTAGGTAGAAACATGTTCCTAACCTTCTCTAGTAATGTTTACTTTTTCCTTTCAAAATCCCATTTTATTTTGGAGTTTGTGTTTGTGTCAACTCCTACTTGATCCCTTGATTTTTGCAATAGCTAGCACATGTTGTTGACATGTATTTTCACCATTGTGGTATGACCAAAATGCCAAAATCATTTTCCCAAAAATTTTAAGCTAATTGTTCTACAACAAGGTTGTCCAACCTCTTCTTTAAACATTTGGTTGTTACCCTCATTATGCTTGTTGGTCTAGAATGCACTTATGTACATTACTTTACACTCCCAACAATTGTTATTAAAGTTAAAAGTTTAGTTTCTTACAACATAGAAATTGATAGCAGTTGTGTACATCCCAATATTTAAGTTTCAAGTTTGGACAAAACTTTATTGACTTGTTGCCTTGGTAAAATTTACCTTTTTTCCTATTTAACTTGCATACTTAACGATACAACGACCAATTATTCTCCTATCTATTATATATAATTTATTCTAATTTTCCATTGTTAGTGCCCTAGAGTTTGAGTAACTACCTCATGTACTAGGTACATGCATGTCAGGATGGACCACTTGTGATGTCACAATGGTAGTTTTTCTATAATGGGTGAAATTACAATTGTTACAAGTTATTATATGTGCTAGAAGTTTATCGATATGGACTCATTTCTATGTTACAAGAGTTGAATATGTACATATGCAATTTATTGTTCATGCAAAATGATTAAAATTACAAAGGTTGTGGACTTTTTTGAATTTGAAATTACAAGTGCACATAGGCAAAATTTAAACTAGTGGACTTTGATTAAAGTTAATGGTTGGATCTCAAACTTTTCAAGGATTGGGTTTTAGTTAAACCATATAATGAATAATGAAGGAAAAAATATTGATTTTTTTGGCATCATATCATATGAAAATATTGAGTTATGGATTTTTGTTTTCCAATTGTTTTTCAAAAGTCCATGGCATGTTGAAATAAGGTGACTCATGTAAGGTTTTTTCACACATGCTTTGCTTTATGACCTCTATATGTGTTCATATTCCAATTGAATAAAATTTTAAGACTAGTAATTTTGGTATCCCCTAAATTATGTCACATTATGACCTGATGTAAAAACCACCAAAATGGATTAAAAAATGATTTTTTTCTTGCCTCTTTGTGGGCCATCTTAACTCACATACACCCACTACCACCTATTACCCATCTCACACCTTATCCCACAAAAAACTTGCAATTCCAAAATCTCAAATCTAAAAACTATTTTTTTTCTTTTTAAAACAAGTGTTCAAGTGCCCATATGCTTGCAGCAACAAACATTACTATCATAATTTTTCTTTTCTTTCTTTATAAAATACCAAAAAAATCCCTTATTTTTTCCAAAATTCACAACCACACTTTTTCCCTTTGACAATCCCACAAATAATGCACAAAAAAATTATGATTTGGCACACTATCCCAAAACACAAACATAATATCCCAACCAAAGATTTGAAAAACACATAATTTAAATATTTTTACTTCCAATAAGTCAAGGCAAAAAACAAAAGAAAGGAAACAAAAAATTACACAAATTGCAACTTTCTATGAACAATCTTCCTCTTTCATGTCCACTTTAATACATGTTTCTTCATAAAGTTTTTTACAACTCCCAAAAATTTGCAAGAAATAACAAACATTTGAAACCAAAATAATTAGAAAAAATGAGCATATCCAAGTTTTTCTCCAACATAACAAGAATGGGGCCCCGACATGAAAAGGTTCCCCACCACCCATATACACATGGGTCTTCTTCACTAGTCTAAAAGTTGGGTGCACGTGATTAACCTAAAACATTATGAGACCTAAAGGATGAAATAGGTTCACCTCACTTTAATCATTTCACTTTAGCTAAATTTATGTCATTTAAAAATCATTATGTAATCATCATGTTTCATTACTAGTTGACTTAATTCACTATTCATTAAAGTAATTAATAATAATAATTATTATTTAATGTTATTGTTTTGAATACCTTAAACTATACCCTATGTTATTTTAGGCTATTATTGGTTTTCCACCCTAGGCTTTTAAAAGCTATTATACCTTAGGATATTTTAGGTTATTTAAAATAATTCCACCTTAAGTTATTTTAAGCCATTTAAAGCTATTTCACCTTAGGTTATTTTAGGTTATTCCACTTTAATATATATTTGGTTATTTTTGGCAATTTCACCCTAAGTTATTATTGATATATATTTTTGATTTTACCATAGGTAATTTTAATTAAACTATTTGAGGATATTTTATATCAAACTATTTTAGTTATTTTAAGATTTTTTAATTATTTAAAACTTATTTTGGCCATTTTAAACTATTCCATGTCAAGTTTTTCTTAATTGTTTTAGGTTATTCCACCCTATGTTAATTTAAGCTATTTTATCATAAGTTATTAGATTATATTCCAAGTTATTATAGATTGTTATATCTTACATTGTTTTAAAATATTATACTTTATCACAAAATAACCTATAATAATATAGATGTAATGACTTTGAATACTTTTGAATAAAATAAAGTATCATCATTTTAATTAGCTTTTAAAGCCTAATGTATAATAATTTATAATGATTTATAATGGCGTAGGGTATAACTTAAAATAACCTAAAATACCTTAAGGCACAACTTAAGGTACAATAACTTAACCTATAATAACCTATAATATATTTTCAAATAACTTAGGATATATCTTAAAAGAACCTAAAGTATGATAGATTAAAACATAACCTAAGGTGGATTATCTTATAATAACCTAACGGAAAATAGCTTATGATCTTCTTAATGATGCTACCAAAAGAGATCCACATCGATTAGTGTGCACTGATTTGAGGAGAATGGTAGCTCTCTTAACACTAGTTTTGGTGGATGGTTCTCTTGCTTGTTGTCTTGTCATGCATTACTTTCATATTTCATCAAGCCCACCAAATGCAAGGATTCCTTTTGCAAGAAGATTTTAGTTTTTGAGATGCATCGTATTGTGGATCTGTCAAGGTGTTTTAACCTTTGATGCCACAATCGAATCAATTCATTTCCTTCTCTAACCTCTACATTAGGAGTGTTATTTGCATCTCTTGCATGCAAGTTATCAACTTCATCCTAAGTTTTGCTAATTATGCCTCTAGCATCCCTCGTGAAATTACGGTTGGCATTTTCAACATGGTTACTTGTGATTTCTAAGTTTTTCTACACATTTCGAGATGCCTTGTCAATTACACCTATAACCTTTGATTTTTCAAACACAAAATTACTAACTTCCTACACAACTCTTTGCACCTTGTCTTTGGTTTTTGACATAGTGTCCTTGACTTTGTCAGCCACCAATTGTGTTGCACTTTAATGTTGTTAGTTACATTCTCATTTACATGTACAACTAAAGGAAAACACATAATGTGTGATTTGGTGCTAGCAACATGATTGTTATTCAATGGATGACCATTGATGTTATAAGAGGCCATGGACCTTAATCTCATGCTTGTGCCATTGTGCTTGGACATCGTTACTAGTGTTTGACCCAACCATAACAAAATCTACAACTATTTGCTATTATTTGGCTTTTTTTTCCTATTGCACTTATTTACTTGAGACCGTTTCAAAGAACACTAGTCATATATTAGCATGAAAGATAATGATGTGTCCTTTGTTTAATTGACAACAAATTCTTAATCAAGCCAAACACATAGACAACCTCATCAATTATTTTTATTGTGGAGCTGGTTACAAATTTGACTTTCCCTTTGCTTTTGACCATGTAATTGGCCACTAATAGATTTCACATGTCTTATGATGGCAAGCTTTTCAAAGTTCAAGTTTTTTTTTGGCCCAATAACATGTTTTAATGTTCTTAAGTCAAAGTACTAAGGATTCTTGTTCGAGTCTTTGTCAATCTCTGAAGAAATTATTGTAGCTTTAAATGTGTCACCTCTTTCTTTAGTTAGTTATGAGTTGTTTCCATGATTAGATTTGGTTTACACCACATTGACAATACACATGCTTCTACTTTGCTTTGATGATTTTCAAGGGAGGGTTTTCATTGGTGGTGCATTTTCAAGCCCATTGTCTAGGTTTGCCACACTTCTTATCAAGCTTGGTCTTTGTCAATTTGTGTTAATTTATTTTGTTGTACAAAACTTTTTGAATTTCAGCATCAAGGCCTCTTTTTCAACTCTCATGTTTCCTCTGGTTCCTTTCGTGCTTCTTCATGATGAATGCAAATCCCAAGTTGATTTAATTCAAAGGAAACTCATCTTGGCTGAAGATGGTGTGTATGAATGATTGATAGTTTTCAAGTAAAGCATTGAATATTGCCATGACAATATTTTCTTTGGTTATGACATCTCCCATTAAATGTAATTACTTCTTCACATTTAAAAAATAATCAATTATGTTATTACTTTTAATTATAGTAACATTATACAATTAACTCCCAATCAACAATCTCCTAGCTATACTTAGTGAGGCAAACAAACTTCCTAGTTTGTTTTAGATTTCATGAGGATCATCAATGTCAACTATGTATGGTATAATCTGATCTTTCATTAAAAGATTGATCATGGCAAGCAACCTCTATTTCTTATAGTTCATAAATTTTGTTTCTACTAATGGTATTGAATTAATAATAATGTCCCATGAGTCATTTCAAACTATTAGGTTTTGAAAAACCTCTAGGTTTGGTAATTGGTTACAATTGCTAGCTTCTCAACATGAAAAATAACATCATTCTTGTTAATCACGTTTGAATGTAGAGATCGAAAAGCTTTTAAAACTATTCTTCTAATTGTTGCAACAAAATTAATAGTCGCTTTTGTTTTGTGAATATAATCTTTCCTTTTGACATTTTTGAAATCCACTAAAAGAAATGCAAATTTGCTTGTATAAAATAGTTGTAATCAACATTTACAACTAAAATTGCTTTAGTTACATAAGTGAAGTCACACCCAACATCTGATTGCAAATCATAACTTAGTATGACATCATCAAATGGACCATGTATGTATACAATCAATGTGTACATGTTCATCCTTTGACCATATGTATAACAATTGTAACTAAGTTTTATTTTTGCAACTACTTTTACAACTATCAAATATCCACACATTATTTGCCACATGTTTAAAATTAAGGTAATTTTAAAGCAATGATTTTAAATGTTTAGAAAATCCATGCCATCAAATACCAATGACTTGTGATGGTGCCACTTAGTGATACCAAAATCCACCATGTGGCATTATGAGGAATTTTGGGTGAGAATTATTTTATTATTCAAACAATGATCTTTGCCATCCATTATGAACATTCATTTTAGATGGTCCTAGATTATGACATGTGGCACAATCTTAGCCCACATATCACTCATGTGATAGTATATTCGACCCTTTATGTTAAAAACTAGGAAATGGGGTAGCCTACAAAAAAAACAAAGTGGATAACACAAATGAGTGGGCGGCCTAGCAATGGGCAAACGAAAAAGACAAAAGAACAAGGTTCATTTATTGCCACAAACAAGCCAAGGCGAAACCCTCGATCAATAGCACAAGATATTAAAGACTATTATTGGGCGATGTTCAAACATGTGGTGGAATCCTTGAAATAATGCGCAAACCTTAAAAAGCCACTTCTAGAACATTACTTTACTAGCCTTTTCAAAGATTTATCAAACAAAGACTTAATTGCCCTATGTGGATTATTAGCAACAAAAATTGGAAAACCCAAAAGAAGATTATATGCAACTTTAGGGAGGTGGGCTTAGGTCCCACAACACAAAAGAAACAAAGTCCTCCAACCCCCTATGAATCGATGAATGGTTGGATTGTGACCAAAACCAAGAGAAGTGTGAAATAGTTGGAAAAGATGGCACCTAAACCCCTAATGATGAAATAATGTTTGCACAATGCAAGATAATTGCACTATGCAGTACAAATAGTATCTGTAGCATTTATATGTAGAAATCAAATGTAATCAATGGAAATTTGATTGAAACAAAATGGATTTAGTTGTAATTACAAATAAAAATGTATTTTGTTAGTAACAATTTTTATGAAAATAGAGGGACAAATTTGTGATAGTAGAAGCATGAAAAAATAAAACCAATGTGTATTGAATTGAAAAGCAAAATTAAGGCAATAATGAATCAAAAGTTCTACATTTGCATATGCAATTGGTACTTTTCACATAAGGAGAAAGTCAATGTGTTTAGTGTAAAAGATCTAGCAAGATCTAGCAAGATCAATTTGTGATCTAAACAATGGTGTCAAATTTTGAAATGAACAATGGTTGCAAGTGGCACATTCTAAAACATCATGCATTAAATTAGTGATCAACAAGGAAACATTTGCTATGATTGTTGAGATAAATAGTCATTGATCAAATAATGGAATGTTAATAACTAGCCACCATAAATGTTACCATCCCATACACTAAAAGGGACGTTCAAAAATGATAATTACAAAATAGACACAAATGTCCTAAACGATTGTATATAATGGGAAAGAGGCATGGTGGAAACAAAAAATTTCCATTGCAAGTGTAGGTTTGAAACTATGAGGATGGCTATTACAACTTTGAGATACTTGCATCTATATTCAATAGAGGATCATAAATAGATGAAAGTGATAGATGCAAATTACAATGTTAGAACGGGATATTGGGCATCGAGAAATAACATGTAGGAATACAAAGCGTATGCCACAGTGATATGGATGTTTGACCCAAATTTTGTGAACTTGTGACAAGTTCCAGGGGACAATTCGTGGCTAACCAAAAAAAATTGAAACTAGAGGACCCGCTTATTATGCCAAGTAGAATATTTGATAGGGATGAGCAAAATGGACCAATATTCATTAGTAGAAGCCACATGCAAGAAGTGGCTAGAGAATGAAAGTGGTCCAAATGATGACGAATATGAATTGCTAATTTTAAATTATAATGCAAACCAAGAAACATTGTTCAACTAGAAAGGAGCCCTAGTGTAGGAGGAAGAAGGAACCCCAATGGAAGAGGAAGGGGAGCTAAAAACACCATTTATCAACATCAAAAGAAGGAGAAGATGTAGAAAGCATGGATAAAGAATGTTGTGGGTCAAATAGCCATGTCATAATTGAATCACGACATCAAGAAAAATGCGGGTCACCATAATATGTCCATGACCATAGGACACATCTAAGTGAGGACCGTTAGAAAAATTATAAGTACCCCATTTTTTGCAAGAATTTGGAATGTCTTGCAAACAACACATGCCATTGTTAAGAAAAAGAAGCTAGAGTTGATAGATGTTGTTTCACAAAATTGATTCACTAGTGCAATGGATATAATTAGCAAGGAACATAGAATAACAAAGTCAAATAAGATGTTAGAGGAAATGAACACTGAAGAGTTTTTTATTTGCCAAAAAACCTTCAAAAAAGTGTTGTGAATAGGCATGTTAAAAATAGTGAAGATAACAAAACAACTTTGTTAGGATGTAGGTATTCGAACATAATCAAAGAATTAATGGTGTTGATGGGTCTAATGTGGCCATCATTTGGTTTGTGTTAATGAAGACCCACCACCATCTCTTTGGCTCATTAATTGGCCCCATTGTATTGAGTTCTTCCAAGCAGGGACGTCATAATTTTCTTTTTTCCCAATTGTTCTTATTACTATTCCAATCATACTTCTTGCCATGTATTTCTAATTCGAATCAATCATTAGGAGTATGGATTGAATGGCAATGGTGTATTTCGATGTTGTTTGGGGTTTACTAAAGTGACCCTATGATATATTTATTGGAAACAACTTGAAAACAAGCAAGAATTGAAACACTCAAGGTTCATGAAATGGAACAATTGTATCAACTAACAAGAAATCACAAAGGTTGTATGCTTCAAATGCTACATTGGAAACAATTTCAATCTTCTTACCTCCAAAAAAAAAAGGTCAAAAATGCAAAGCATCGCACAAGGAAGAGATTTGAAAAATGGTGTACTTTTAATTGTTTTAAACAACAAGGAAGCAAGGATGCAACATCTTTTAATGAAGAAGATGAAAACGAGAAACCAGTCATCATAAAGAAGGACAACCAAGAGTTTAAAGACATATGAACGATTATACTAAATGTGTCCATATTCAAGTTTATCACGCATTGACATCTAAGAATTTTAATCTAGAGTGACAGTGAATTAACATTGTAATCATACAAGTTTAAGATAGGTTCATGATAAATATATCTATTCCATGGTGCACTGTCCATTTATAGGACAATTCATACTTCTTTATGATGTTCATGTTCCCCTTGAGATGGATTATTGTTGGAAAAAGTGGAAGGGATATAATAATTTGTGATTTCCTTCCACCTACATATGCTCAACTCATTTTGATTGCCATATAAATGAAATTTGTCATCTTTTTCCACTGTAATAGATTTGAAGTCATCAATAATGTAATGCATATGAAGTTTGTGATCTGTGTCCACCAGAACAATATTGAACTCATTTGCGATGTGAAAATTGTGATGTACTTGCAAAAGAATGATTATGAACTCATCTGCAAGGTCATATATATGTTAAATTTAGGATTAGTTACAAGATAATTAAAAATCTGAAGTCATTATAGGTAAACCAAGAATTGAATATGAAAATTAAAATTAGTTTGAAACCATTAGTGATAAAATAGAAATTTAATATGGAATTTGTGATTTGTTGCCATCATAACAATTTTGAACTCAATTGCAATGTCATATAAATTATATTTGCGACTTGCTTCCAACATAACAATTTTGAACTCATCTACAATGCCTCATATAAGATATTTATGATATGATTTTAGCATAACAATTTTTGAACTCTTCTCTAGTGTCAAATATATACGAAGGTTATGAACTCCATTATGGGGAACAATGAAATAAATATATTCAACATATGCATACATGTTAAGCACTAACACTTGCTAATATAATGTTAAGAAATGAAACATGGTTACAAAACTTAACAACGTTTATATGCTATGCATCATGGATCTATGGTAGAAGTATAAAGGGATTTTATGCACATGCTAAAACCAAATGTCTTGAAGAGTCAATAATAGTTTTCAAATTTGTAGACAATCTTACGTTGTTATTTTGAATTTGAAGCCTAGTTAGTAAATCACTTATGTTGGATTAAGATTTCATTTGGATTTATGATATGTGCACAATTAATTTGTATTTGTTAGGATTTGTAATTAAAAGTAAATAATCATTTAAATGGTTTGAAATAAGATGTGGAAACATTACGTTGATCAAACCAATTGGAAAAAATGGAACAAATAATGAAGGCTTGAAGAAAAAGCCAAAGTTTAGAGGAACCTATTCTACAATTTCATCTTCAATGTAGTGCAAAACAGAGCTACTATATTTACAACACTTTATTTATACAACTAGAGATGAAATGGTGGAAAAATGATGAGCCATAGCTTCTAAATATTCTAGCAATGAAAGACTTGATGGCGAGTTGGGGAAAGATTCCTCATGTGCAAAAAAAAGGAATTGTCTTCTACCTTGGAGGTGACCAATCTCTGTGTCAAGCAATGGAATGTTAATTATCAAGGCTTGACCAAAAAACCACATTAAATTGTGAAGGTTAAACTTACTCATAATCAAGATCGAAGTCTAGACTTCTTTTAAACATGAACATTTGGGTTGTTATTTTCCTCCTCCGGAACATCAATTTGCTCCTCAAGAATATCCAATAGCAGTTGCAAAAGCTCGAAATAAACATCTCAATCTGGCTCAAGTAGAAGAACATGTCTTCCAAAATTTTGACATGCTCTCAAAAAGTTACTTGCTTCAGGTAGAACCTTTTAATGAGATCTACAATACAAAATGAGAGAGAAAAAAAAGAGCAGAAAAAAAAATTGAAATCAGACAAAGTTAAACGCAAAAGGAGTTGAAAAAGACTTGCGGAAGTATTGATGTCCACCACCAAACTTCCAGGAGATGACAAGGCAAGGATAAGAAATTGGAATGTGTCAAGGTGGATCTCATGTCTAGCTTTAAAAGGCAAGCCACTACTTAACATTGTCATAGTATCTTGAGTGGTCATGTTAAAGAACACATCATCATCCTAAATGCCTCCTAGTTGTGTATCCCTTTAAAAACAAAACTCCCATTCTCATGCACAAGGAGAAGAGCCCGACTCATGAGAGTTTGTGACATATATTAACAAGAGATATGTTAGTATTGAGTTCACACAGACATAGGAAGCCTTGGTGGAGTTTCAAAAAAGGTTTACCTTTTTAATGGGGAATTCCGGATTTGTGCATACTATTGACGACAACAAACTTTGAGTGAATTTTGAAGTTATAGTTATCTAAGTAGGACTTGATGTCTTTCAAAACCTAGAAGTCATCATCTTTAAAAAAGAGGATGGATCCATCCCTTGTAAAATACTTGTTTGCAAATCCAAAAATGGATATAACATAGTTGTCAACTCTTACATTCCACTTGGGAATACTTGAAATAGGGTCTGACACATGTGGGACAGGCAAATTTCTTGGGACTTTAGCAATGATGAGGTTCGCTCTATCCTTTGGGGAGTCCTACAAAAATTGAATACAATCTTGGTTATTGAATATGATAGAAATAGGTAATTTTATGAGGAATAATGTCTCGAACCAATATTACTTTCTTCCAAAAATCCTTTATATCCTAAAAGTCAGGGAGCCATGCATGAGTTGAAACTTTTATCTTCACCAAGGAAGGTTATGTTGAAAGCCTTTGTAACCAGCCCCAGGGTTTTATGGATGGTAGTGAGTATTGGGGTTCGAGTTGGTTAAAGATGAGATCTCCCCTTTGAAGTTTCAAACAATTCCTATACAAGTTTTTTCTTCCTTCTTGTGTGTAATGATGGTTTAGTAGCACAACCCCTCCTATTCTTGAAAGCTCTAGGAGAGTCTTCCTCCTGAACAACACAATTAGCAGATCTTGGAATTCAGAGAACTAAACATTTACATTTTGTTTAGGGTTTTCAATGTTAATTGGAGTTTGCATTGCCCTTGGAGTGCTTGAAACTTGAACATCTTTCTTTTTCTTCTTCTTCTTATCAATATCCTCCTTGTTTCCTTGAGAGGATGCAAGCTTCTCTAAGAATCTCAGATCAAATTTCTCTCACTTTGACCTTTCTGAAATAAGAATGCAATCTAGAAGACAATTGAGGTACCAACCAGAACAAGGCAGATGAGAGGAGTCCCAACTTCTGACAAGCTCCTTTTTGTACATAATGTTGTCAGACTTCGGATCGCACCAAATGCTAAAGAGTCCAAGCATTTTTTGAATGGCCTTTTATGGAAGCAATACTCGGAAAAAGTACTTGTGAAATTCAATTGGTAGATAGTCAAATGAGAATTAGGCACAAAATGACTCTCGACATTAACCAATGAAAACAACTTGGGAAATGTTTAGTCGGTGCCAATTGAGCTCCAACCTAGATATATTGGATATGCTGAAGGTTTACAAGACCAATGGATCACAATTGGCATCAACTAAACCCCTTTTGAGAGGTAGTGAACCTTTCTAATTGATCTCATTTGGCACTGATTAAGTCTTAGTAGAAGCAATTGGGTCCTTCTCAAGACTTTAGTGACACCAACTAATTATAAATAAAAGGATAGTGTTATCTCAAGCAATATATCATTAATAACTATTATCAGTCGACACTAACTAAATCTTGATTGAGTTCTTTTGAATCAGAATTAAGTTATCTATAGCCATATATGGCTCCAAAATATTTGAAACATCAAATGCAAAGAATGGAGCCTTAGAGCAAGCCTCAATAATGGAATGACTCAATGCAAATTATTGATGAGTTCATAAGATTTTTCGCATGTAAAACACATGCTTCAATGCTTCCTTTGTTCAAGTTTGAAGCTCCCACATCTTTTGTTGTGTGATACCATCTTTCACTTTGAACTCCCGGTAGAGCGCCAATTCTTGCAACTCAAGTCTCCACTTTTGAATATAGTCTAAGAAAGATGGAACCTTCATTGATTGATTAATGGTGACATTGAGGTCCTTTGTTGTGGAGTCAAACAACTTGATTGCCTCCACCTCTAGCTCCAAAATTCCAAGAAGATGTCCATAAAGTTAAAAGATGATTGGCATTCCAAAAACGATGTCGAGATCTATTCATGGAAAACAAGAATAAGAAGTAGTTGAAAATCAAACCTAATGCCAAAAATGTGGCTTTGTGAAACCATTTATCGAAAGTGGCATCTAGAAATCTTTGCTTTGGGAATTTTTGAGCTTCCCTAAAAACTCCAAATTGATTAATCCATTGCCTAAACCAAAAAAGTTTTTGGTCTATACTAACACAAGTTGAAACTAACATTTATAGTTTTCAGTAAGCATTTTTGGCTTTGATTCATATCGTAATGAATTTGAACATCCTGCAAGAACTCTAGGCCCAATGAAGGATCACATACAAGAAGTTGCTTGTGGAAAGCGGTCATGTGCTCCTTTGCAGATTATGTCCATAGCCTTCTTGCTCAAGGTCTCCAGTCAGTCAGGGTCTTTCAAAGCTCGGTCAATAACATCCGCATAATAAAGTTGATGGGTAGTATCAACTACCATGGCTAGCTCCTTCTAAAAAGTTAAAATAAGATTAGTGGCCTAAAACTAAATTCAACATTTTAAAGATGGTATTGAATTTGGAATAGTAGAAGGAAATTGTTTCACCTTGTACATATAATGAAAAAAGACCTCCTATGTGAGACTATACCAAGTCTTTCATGTCTTGGGCTCGCACTTTTGAAATTGTTTGTTTGCAATGACCTCTTTAAATTATTGCAAGGGTATCATTCCAATACTTTGGATTCTAAAAAACTCATGGACCAGAGATGGCCTCACATGGTCCAATTCAATGAACCTGATTGCCATAGTGACAACAAAAGTCAATGCTATATTGAAATCTTCAAGGTGAGGAATAGATGGAAATGAAAGAACAAAGCAAGCTTACTTGTTAAGCTCCATCATTGTTGTGAGGAGCTCCACTAGGCCACTTTTGTTATCAAGCACAAAATTGTCCACACATGTGTTAATTCGCATCAAATGGACGTACTTTCTTTATATATGGGAACCAAGCTTGAAGTTTGTGGTTCATGTCCCAAATGTAGAACATTTTCCCAAACAACGACTTGAGATCTAGGTCCCCTTGTAAGAACTCCTCAAATCTATGGTTCTTTTCCTTCTAGAGAGGCCCCCATGATGACTCAACAATTGAAACAACAATCTCTTCACCCTACCAATTTGTGGGGGAAACAAATAAGACCTTCTCCCCTTACTTATAACCCATTTGAAAAGCATGTTCCATTTTTAGCACATCAATTTTTAAAGTAGGATTGACAATGGGCATGGTAATGCACCTGCACAATGGAATCACTACTACAAAATGTGGGTGTAATTCACTAGTCCCCGTTCACTAGACCAATGAATTCATTGAAAATCCAGTGAAATCACTTGGCATACATGGACACCTTTTGTTCATTTGGGATTTTCGCTTGGGATAGATCTTGAATTTCTCCAAGACCTTATTTGTGTTGAACTTGTTTTTGCTTTGGATCCCTTGGATTACATTCTCACATGATATTAGAATGACTACACAAACAATCTATGAAATTTAATAGTCAAATCTTTAATGAAAATTGATGTCTTGTAATTCCTCTATTGAAAATTGGATAATTATGTATTATTCACCAGTAGATTAATGGCTTATGTAAACTAAAGAAAGTAGACCAACTACAATGCAATTTTGCAAAGGAACCTAACCATCTAAAGAGGGATGTGTTTGTAATGTTAATCAATGTCGACTAATTGTTGATGAGACCTTATCCAAGCACCTCCTAGAAAGAAGTACATCAACAAAAATGACTCCAAGTTTGATGCAAATCAACATTAGGAATTAATTAACATAGAATGGTAGTGTTTCAATCATTAGTCATCACCTATTAACTGTTTGTGAAACATTCTTACCACACCTCCTTGACAAATAACAATGACTCTCATTTGGTTGGAAATTGTCATTAGAAGCAACCTTTGTAGTGATGGTAGTGTTAGTTAGTGTTGATTGATGCTCTATTTACATTCTAACCAAACCTCTTAAAGAGATTTAGACATCAAATTCAGTTATGGTGGTACCAATGTAGGGAAATTACCCTTGGTCAACACCAATCGAGGTCAAATTGTCATACTAAAACATATTTGTGAGCAAAATGAGGAAAAGAGAATTGAGTTGAAGGTTTAAGACCCACCTCTTGTTGAGTTGCAAATGCATAAACCCCAAGTATAGGTTGTGTATCCATAACAAAGAGGTGTTGCAAATTAACCTAGAGAATGGAAGCATTATAAACAACACAATATTTTTAGACAACCCTAAACTAAACGTTGACAATTGAGACAAATAATTGAATTAAGATGCTTAAGAAATATCATTATTTGGAGAGATTTACTTCTCTATAGTCTAGAACTTGTACAATCAAATCCAAATTCTTTTCCTTGTTTACATCATGCTCATCAAAATGTCGCAAATGGTGAGTTAATTTTCTATGTCACAGCCAAAATGAAAATCTCAAGATCTTAAGTTGTAAATGGAAAACATTGTTGGTAATATAAGAAACATATCGCAGGTTCTATAAGAAATAAATCGCCAATTGTAGAAAAAAAAATCGCAGGTTCTATAAAAACAAATTGGTGGCTATATAAGAAACAAAATGCATGTTCTACAAAAATCGATTCTATGGTTTTCTTATAGACAAATCGTTAACAAAACCCTGACTAAATCATTTACACATATAATAATCAACCAAGCTTGAAATGCGTACCTTTTCCAGCATCAAGTTTGGATCCAATGTTTCCAAACCCTATGCACTAGATTATATGCAAGTTGTCAAAAGGTGTTGAAAGAAATCCAAAACCATAAATCCTAGAATCCTAAAACCTTAAATCATGAAATCCAAAACCCTAAATTGTGGAACCTTGAATCCCCAAATCTTGGTGCCTGAACCTTAAATTTTGGAACCCTAAAACCTTAAATCCTAATGTCGAAACCCTAAATCCTAGATCCTTAAAACCCTAAATCATGGAACCTTAAACCCTAAATCACGGAACCCCTAATCCTTACATCCACATACCCTTAACCCAAAATCCTAAAATCCAAAACCCAAAATCTTATAACCCTAAATCTTGTAACATTAAATCCTGGTAACCTATAACCCTAAATCTTGTAACTTTAAACCTTAAATCTTTTGACCCTAACCTTAATTGTTAAATTTTATAACCTTAACCTTAAATCATTTGAGAAAACTCCCCATGGATGTCGATATCATTAGTTCATGAAAGCTCCATGGATTTCCAAAGTTTCAATCCATGTTTTGTTTAGACCTCATAGTTAGTGTCAACTAAGCTAATGCACCCCTAAATTCTTAGAAAGACTCAAATGCAAGTCCCAAAGTGAAAACAATGGAAGGAGTTGGGGCATGTTCCCTAATTTGCAACACTTTTGGGGTGAGAAAGGTGTGCTGGAGTTTTGGGATGGGGATTAGGATGAGTGACAAGTGAGTCAATTATTCATATGGATTTATATAAACCACACAACAAGTCGGTTAAGGCATAGTTGGAGCACATATGAACCACAAGCATACATGGACTCACAAGATTCACCATGGCTCGGACTTGGGGGAAGCCACCACTTTCCCCCTTATAATATTTTCTATGATTTGCCATGAGGGCTGCACCCTATTGGAAACAATTTGAAAACAAACAAGAAATGAAATATTCAAGGTTCATGAAATGGAACAATTGTATTAACTAACAAGAAGATTACAAAGGTTGTATGTTTCAAATGCTACAATCACAAAACTATGACTTGCAACAAGTAACAAAGCTTAAAGGTTTTATGTCCACTCAAAAACCATGAAAGGAGAGAATGAAACACTACTAAAAAAAACTCCATTATATACTATCTCCTAACCCTAAAGTAGCCGCCACTTAACCTTAACCTAGCCGCCACCAAACCTTAACCCTAGCCACCACCTAACCTTAACCGCCACCAAACCCTAACCCTAGCCGTCACTAACCTTTAAGTAATTTCCATTTCTAAACCCTAACCTAACTACTACAAGGATGTGAATACTATTCAACCTTTTGATGAATGTTTAACACATTCATCAATATTGAGAATTAGAAACAAATAATATTTCTAACACATCCGAATGTCATTTTTCCTAGGACTCCTAAGTGAGGAATCTCGAAATTCCCAAAATTGGGGTTCCCTTCATTTTGGAAGCCCATAACTTCTTGTGCAGACCTTTGATCGAGGCAAGGTTTAAAGAATTTTTTTAGCCCTTGTCAATAGTTTTTCAACAGTATGTGGCACACCACCTACATGCACGCACGTAATTCAGGCCAATTCTTGACTTTTAATGGTCGAGAATCAAATTAACACTTTGATTCCTAGCTTTTCTTTCAACCATAACTCATGTTATAAGTACTCAAATGGATCATGCAAGCCCATTTTAAACATTTATGCCTTAAGAGCTTTCCAATGGTATAAGGAAATGTTTAATCCAATGAATTTTAACCCTTCAAATTACTTTTTGAAAATTCAAGACTCCATAGGGACTCCAACTCCCAAAGTGGGAGCCCATTTGGGAATGTGTGCGCTCATTCCCTAACACTCTCTCACACTCCTAGGAGTATGAATGTCAGGAGTATGAATGTGACTCCTGGGTTGCATTCTTGGACACACCTTTTCCATGTTTTTGCTTTGGTCACAAACCCAAGTTAAAGTCATGACATAAGCACCCACATTGGTGTGGTTGTAATAAAGATTTGGAGGGCACCCCGAGATTGACCACTTGACGTTTGCACGTCTTTTTAAGTGCACTTGATAACCTAAAAAGAATAATCTTGAATTTGGAAAAAATCGCAAAATTGGAGCTAAGGATTGTTGAACTTTGTAGTGCGCACTATGTAGAGCACACAAGCTCAACTCGAAATCAAGAAAGCTAGACATCATGTCCATTCTGGAAGGTTTTTGGAACCCAAAGCTGTGTTGGTCTTCTACGCTTGATGAGCACTCAATTTTGGCTTTAGATATGAGATTATTTGATCTTTCCAAAACCAGACCTAAAGAAACCTTCTTCCTTAATGAACTAGACACCCTCCCCTATTGTAAGGAGGTTCCTTGAGCTCTGAGGTGCACTTTATACAACCCAACAACTCAAATGATTGCATTTTGCTTATGAGATCATATGCCTTGGTTCATCTTGGAAGTTCCCAGTTAACGTTGATTGAGTGCCCCCAAAGTTTTTTTGGTTCGTGAAATCTCTTGAGAACCTAGAGGTGGTTTCAAATCTGAATTTCTCTAAAAGATCAATCTAGAAAAATACATATACAAACTTGATTTTTTGAAGAAAACTATTAATTAATACTATTCCAAATAGTTTCGTTGAGCTCTTTGGTGCTCTGCATATCATTGAAAAGCTCCAATACGCACTTGAGAGCTCTAAACAATAATCTTATCCAAGTGCATATGGAGTTCATGCATTGCCGTCAAACGACCATTGTGTGAACATTCATTTGAAAACTCTTCCAAAGTCTAAAAAATAGTTTAATCTTTCTAATGTCAAAATTGAACTTGAAATCAAAAATGAAAATGGAAGAGTAACTTACTTCTTGGGTTGTGTTAGTCTGAGTTAGAGATGGCTCTATTTGAAAATTTAAAACAAGCAAATCTACAACCTTGAAAAATTGTCCTACAAGTCTAAAAAACTTTAAAAATGCTCATTTTTCATGAGAAAATGAATACATTAAACTTACCTCCTCTATCACTTCTTGGTGCTACAATTGAAGGCTTCTCTTCCTTGATTTTGCCATTTGCTTTCTTTTTGAATGTTGCTTTAAACTCGTCCACAGAAAAAATGTCCCTTGTTAGAAATACTATTCGTTTCTAATTCCCAATGTGGATGAATGTGTTAAACATTCATCAAAAGGATGAATAGTATTCACATCCTTGTAGTAGTTAGGTTAGGGTTTAGAAGTGGAAACTACTTAGGGTTTGGCGGTGGCTAAGGTTAGGGTTTGGTGGCGGCTAGGGTTAAGGTTTTGGTGGCGGCTAGGTTAAAGCGGCGGCTAGGGTTAGGGTTTGGTGGCGGCTAGGTTAGGGTTAAGTGGCGGCTACTTTAGGGTTAGGAGATAGTATATAATGGAGTGGTTTTGAGTTCTCTTTCATTCTCTCCTTTCATGGTTTTGAGCGCACATAGAACCTTGAGAATAAGCCTTGTTAGTAGTTACAAGTCATAGTTTTGTGATTGTAGCATTTGAAGAATATAACCTTTGTGATTTCTTGTTAGTTAATACAATTGCTTCATTTCATGAACTTTGAATGTTTCATTTCTTGCTTGTTTTCAAGTTGTTTCCAATATCCCTTTCCTTGTCTTAGGTTTTGACCACACTATTGTGTGTTCTTCTTTCGACATTTGCAAACTTTTGTATGAGTTAGATCTAGTTTTATTTCAACAACTTGTAATTATAATGCCATTTGTTACCACTCAAATTCAATAACCCTATTGTTATTGTGCATTATGAATGGTCAGAGTTTTCCAAGAAACCATGATAGTTTGTTGATGCCATTCCAACCTTTCTATTCACGCTAACCAATTTGTAACTAATTATGTTATTTTTTGAAGTTCGACAAAATATTGTCAGCCGTTTTTAATGTACATGCATACTAGTTTGTAATTGTTAAGTGGTTGTTGGAATGTAAATTGATGGTGATTAGTGTTCTGGTCTTCTGGCATGAAATCAATTATCAACCCTACTAATGTTCCTACCAATATTTTCCACCATGTTATGCACTTTATGGCTTGGCAATAATTGTAATCAAGGCTAGCCTAATAATGTAATGTTTATAACATTTGGCAAACATGTTCTTAATTTTTCTTAAATTAGGTTATATAATTGAACCTTAATAATATTTAAGAATGTGTGTTTAGGTGGGTTATGATTCGTGTTGTGATATCAATTCTTATTTTTCCTACACACATGTCCATGTAGTTTTTACTTTATAAACAAATTGTTTATAATTTCTTTTTGTTCCATTAATGATTTGATAAAAAAAAATACCATTAATGTTGACAAGTTTTTATAGAAAATAAATAGATTACGACACATAACTTTTGTAAGGCTTCCACCAATATTTTTTTAGGTTCAAATTTACTAACATTGGGTTACTAAAAATTGGGATTTCTTGGATGGGGTTATTGTTTACAAATAGTGGGAGAATTAAGGATGTCACTGGACATGATTCATATCATGGGATTTCACATAAGTTTCATGTTTTTTTTGCATTCTACCACCTTGAGCATATTTATTTATTTTTTGGGAAAATTGGACATATAATAATTTGGCGATGAACATTCCATTCACAAAACTATGACTTGCAACTACTAACAAGGCTTGAAAGTTCTACGTGCACTCAAAACCATGAAAGGAGAGAATGAAAGACAACTCAAAACCACTCCATTATATACTATCTCCTAACCCTAAAGTAGCCGCCACTTAACCCTAACCTAGCCACCACCAAACCCTAGCCATAGCCGTCACCAAGCCCTAAGTAGTTTTCACTTCTAAACCCTAACCTAACTACTACAAGGATGTGAATACTATTCATCCTTTTGATGAATGTTTGACACATTCATCAACATTGGGAATTATAAACGAATAATATTTCTAACATTCCCATTCTATGAAGTTTCTAATTTGAACATGTTTATCAACTTATGATGTCGTTCTTTGGATAATGCCTTGGTAAGGACATCCGCCACCATGTGTTCCGTTGGACAATATTCAAATCGAACTTCTCCATTTTCAACTCGTTTTCGAACAAAATGATGTTGTACATCAATGTGTTTTGTTCGTGCGTGGTGAGTGAGATTTTTGGTCAATGATATTGCACCTTGATTGTTGCATCGAATCACCATCACTTTATTCTCCTCCATGTATCCTAAGTCCATCATCAATTTTGTTATCCATATGGCTTCTTTTGTGACTTGTGTGTTTGCCATGTATTTCGCTTCCATGGTGGACAATGCTATTATAAGTTGTCGTTTGCTACTCCAAGAAATGGCTCCCCCTTCAATCATGAAAACAAACCCTATGGTGGACCTCTTATATTCAAGATCACCACCCCAATCCGCATCACAATATCCAAGCAATTCCTTGGATGGTGTTGCATCGAATTGTAATTTCATTTGCAACGTACTTTGCAAATATCGAAAGATTCGTTTGACAGCCATACAATGCTCCATGTTAGGGTTCACCATGTGTTGACTCAACACACTTATTGGGTATGCCAAGTTGGGTCGTGTGCACAACATGTCATACATCAAGGACCCAACCGCTTGTTGATATGGAAATCCCTTTGATTCATCATTTCCATTCGCATTCTTTTGTAACTTCACTTTGGGATCGAATGGAACTCCAATGGGCTTACATTCTTCCATTCGAAAACGCTTCAATATTTCCTTAAGGTATTTGATTTGGTTGATGCGTAGGAGTCGTTCATCACAATTCCTTTCCACCTCCATCCCCAAAAAGAAATGCAACTCCCTGAGGTCCTTCATTTCAAACTTTTGACTCAATTCCTCTTTGATTTGCAAAAGTTTGTTTTCATCGTTGCACACCAAAATGAGGTCATCCACATAGACCACAATGAAAAACTTCACATCTCCCACTTGTGCAACATACACACTAAGATCGGCCTCACTTTTCATAAATTCAATGTTTTTGAGAAATGCATCTAACTTTTGATTCCATGCCCTTGGAGATTGTTTCAAACCATACAAGGACTTGTGGAGTTTACACACAAGATGTTCACCTCCTTGGTGCATGAACCCTTGAGGTTGCTCCATGTAATTTTTTTTTAAAAACTCGCCATTGAGAAATGCAGTTTTCATGTCCATTTGATGGATCTCCATGTCTTCCAAGGCCACTAATGCGAGAATACAACGAAAAGATGTAAACTTTGTGACAGGCGCAAAAGTTTCATTGTAATCCACTCCGTAGGTTTAGGTAAAACCTCTTGCCACTAATCTGGCCTTGTAGCGTTCCACCTCCCCATTTGCGCCTTGTTTGATTTTGAACACCCATTTGTAAGAAATGGGTTTCCTATCGGCGGGAAGTGGTACTAAAGTCCATGTGTTGTTTGTCATGAGGGAATCATATTCTTCTTGCATCGCACATTCCCACTCCTTGGAATTTTCACATGTCAATGCTTTTTTAATATTTTGGGGCTCCTCCAAAACTGCAACCGTGGCACGCTTCACCTCCTTGGTAGCAATCCACCAATCCCGGGGCCATTCCCTTCGTTACCTTTGAGGTCTTTCCCTTGGCACATCTTGTGAAGGTTCCCTAGAGGAGTTATCATTTGAAACAACAAATTCTTCTTCTGATGAAGAACTTGGTGTGGATTCATTTTGCACACCTTCCATTCTTGTTTCATGCAAAGGTGTATCTTGACTAAAGGTCAATGGTTTTTCTTCTTCAACTTCTTCATGCACAACTACATTTTCTTCTTTCTTGGGATGGGGCACACCACCTATTTCCTTTGACCCTTCAATGAACACGACATCTCTACTTTTGATGATTCTCTTGGTTTCTACATACATTAAGTGATACACTTTGGTGCCTTCGTAATATCCTAAAAACACACAAGGCATGGACTTGGACTATAATTTGGTCCTCTTTTCATCAGGGACATGTGCAAAAACTTTACAACCAAAGACTCTCTAATGGGACACATCGGGTTTCCTACCACTCCATGCTTCTTGAGGAGTCTTGGAATCAAGGGCCTTGGTTGGACATCGATTTTTGATGTACATTGCCATGTTCATCGCTTCGCCCCAAAATTCAAGATTTAACCCTTGTGCAAGAATCATGCTTCTTGCACATTCCATGATGATTCTATTGGCACGTTTCGTAACACCATTTTGTTGTGGGGAATAGGGTGCACTCGTTTGTCGTTGAATTCCACATTTTGTAAGAAATGCATCAAATTTCTTCGACACAAATTTTCCTTCATTGTTGGATTGTAACACTTTGATTTTGTGACCAATTTCGTTCTCCACCAACGCCTTGTATTGTTTGAATTTTTCAAACGCTTCTCCTTTGGCCTTCAAAAGATAGACATGAATCTTCCTTGAGAAATCGTCAATGAAAGTGAGAAAGTATCATGCTCCACCATGCGATGTAGTCCTCATTGGCTCGCACACATCGGTGTGGACAATCTCCAAAAGTTGTGAAGCCTTTGTTGTTCCGTCCTTGGGAAATGATGTTCTTTGATGTTTGCCTTTGACGCATCCTTCACAAATGTGATGTAACGGCACTTTTTTCAAATTCATGCCATCCACCATGGCATCTAATTCCTTAAGGCTTGCCATGTTGAGATGGCCAAGTCTTTCATGCCAAAGCATCGCACCTTCTTTCAAAGAATTTATAATGTGTGTCGTGTCCTTACGCACATTCACATTAAGAAGGTACAAGTTTTTGTCCCTTCGTGCTTGCACCACAACAACTCCTCGAGCATCGTGGACCTTATAACCATCCTTGTCAAACTCCACTTTGAAACCTTCGGAAATGAGTTTACTCACCGAAATGAAACTATTTTTCATTTTTGGAACATGAAGAACTTGGGTGGTGATTGTGTGTGTCAATTTACCTCCCACTTGCATTGTGGCTTTGATGTTCCCTTTGCCAATGGCCTCCAAAACGTTGTCATTACACATGAAGACCTTCCTTGAGGAAATGCGCTCGTATGTGGTAAACCATTCTTGTTCGAATGTCATGTGTTGGGTTGCACCGGAATCCACAATCCAATCATACATGGTATGATCATTGGCACTCAATGCCACAACAAACATTTGCTCGTGATCTTCACAAGCTTGATTAATTTTTTATTTTCCATCATTTTTCTTCTTCAAACAATTTTTCACAAAATGTCCCGATTTCTTACAATAGAAACAAAGGTTCTCGTTTGACTTGTGAGTTTTGTTCACTAATGCGGTAGTCTCGGAACTGTCACACTCTTTTCTTTTGGACACTTCGTGAAGCAACCTTGTTACAATGAATTAAAGATCTACATCTTTTGTGGACATTAACTTCAAGCTTGTGACTAAGTTATCAAAGGATGGAGGAAGGCTCATGAGGAGTACCATGTAAACATCTTCATCGGTATGTTCATTTCAATGGAACGTAGTTGGTTCACAAGGGCTTTCACCGTGTTGATGTGCACAAGCATGTCATCCCCTTCTTGCATTTTGATGGTGAAGAATCTCCTTCGTATTGGAAACAAGTTGAAAACAAGCAAGAAATGGAACACTCAAGGTTCATGAAATAGAATAATTGTATTAACTAACAAGAATAATACAAAGGTTGTATGCTTTCAATTGATGCAATCACGAAACTATGGCTTGCAACAACTAACAAAGCTTAAAGGTTCTATGTGCACTCAAAAACCATGAAAGGAAAGAATGAAAGACTATTCAAAACCACTCCATTATATACTAACTCCTAACCCTAAAGTAGTCGCCACTTAACCCTAACCTAGCCGCCATCAAACCCTAACCCTAGTCGCCGCCAAACCCTAACCCTAGCTGTTGCCAAACCCTAACCTTAGCCACCACCAAACCCTAACCCTAGCCGCCGCCAAACCCTAACCCTAGCCGCCGCCAAGCCCTAACCTTAGCCACCACCAAGCCCTAAGTAGCCTCCACTTCCAAACCCTAGCCACCACTATTCAACCTAACCTAACTTAACTACAATAAGGATGTGAATACTATTCATCCTTTTGATGAATGTTTCACACATTCATCAACATTGGGAATTAGAAACGAATAGTATTTCTAACACCCCCACTCTATGAAGTTTTTAATCCGAACATGCTTATCAATTTGTAATGTCGTTCTTTTGGTAATGCCTTGGTAAGCACATCTGCCACCATCTCTTCCGTTGAACAATATTCGAACATAACTTCACCATTTTCAACTCATTCTCGAACAAAATGATGTTGGACATCAATGTGCTTTGTTCAAGCATGTTGCGTGGGATTCTTCGTCAATGATATTACAGCTTGCTTGTCACATCGAATCACCATCGCCTTCTTCTCTTTCATGTACCCTAATTCTTTCATGAACTTTTTCATCCATATGGCTTCCTTGGTAGCTTGTGTACTTGCCATGTATTCGGCCTCTATCGTTTACAAGGCGATTGTGGGTTGTCGTTTGCTATTCCACGAAGTGGCTCCACCTCCCATCATTAATACAAACCCTGTGGTGGATCTCCTATCCTCAAGGTCACCGGCCCAATCCGCATCACAATATCCGACCACATCTTGGGGTGATAATCCTCCAAAGCGTAATTTGAATTGCAATGTGCCTTGCAAGTATCGAAAAATGTGCTTCATCGCAATCCAATCTTCTAGGCTTAGATTGGCCACCGCAATCCAATCTTCTAGGCTTAGATTGACCACGCTTATTGGGTATGCCAAATCAGGTCGAATACACAACATGGCATACATCAAGGATCCCACAGCTTGTTGATAAGGAACCTTCACCATTTCGTCATCCTTGTTCACATTCTTCTTCAACTTCGTCTTGGGATCAAGTGGCACTCCGATGGCTTTGCAATCTTCCATGCGAAAACGTTTGAGAATCTCCTTGAGATACCCAATTTGGTTCATGCAAAGAAGACATTGTGCACGATCCCTTTCCACTTCCATGCCAAGGAAAAAATGCAAATCACCAAGATCTTTCATTTTGAACTTTCGAGAAAGTTCTTCCTTCGCTTGCAAAAGCTTGTCCTTATTATTGCACACCAAGATGAGATCATCGACGTAAACGACGATGAAAAATTTCACATCCTCGACTTGCACAACATACACACTAAAGTCTGTATCACTTCTCGTAAATTCGATGCTTTTTAAGAAAGCGTCTAGATTTTGGTTCCAAGCCCTTGGAGATTATTTCAAGCTGTATAATGACTTGTGAAGCTTACACACAAGATGTTCGCCTTCATGTGTGAATCCTTCAGGTTGCTCCATGTAGATCTCCTCTTCAAGGTCACCATTGAGAAATGCGGTTTTGACGTCCATTTGATGAATTTCCATGTCTTCAATGGCCGCTAGTGCAAGGATATAACGAATTGACACAAACTTTGCAACGGGTGCAAAAGTTTCATTGTAATCGACTCCAAATGTTTGGGTGAAACCTCTTGCCACAAGTCTCGCCTTGTACCGTTCGACTTCACCATCGACCCCATGTTTGATTTTGAACACCCATTTGCAAGAAATGGGTTTTCTACCCTTGGGGAGTGGCACCAAGGACCAAGTGTTGTTGACAAGAAGAGAGTCGTATTCTTCTTGCATGGCAATCTCCCATTTCTTTGCATCTTCGCCATTCAATGCCTCTTCCACGGTTTGGGGTTCTTCCGAAAATGCCATGGTGGCTCGTTCCACCTCTTTGGTGGCGACCCACCAATCACGAGGCCACTCCTTACGTTGTCTTTAAGGCCTTTTTCTTGGTCCATCTTGTTGTGGTTCATTCAAACCCTCATCTTGTGATGAAGCAAATTCTTCTTCCGAAGAAGAGTTGTAGATTCATCACCTTTAACGTCTTCCGCTAGTCTTGCCTTCAAAGATATAGGATTAACATCCTTCACAAGTTCATGGATTTCATCCACAACAAGGTGTTCTATTTGGTTTGAAAGGGGTCTCTTATCACGAACACCTTCTACTTCTTTCGTCCCTTCAAGGAACACAACATCTCGACTCTTAATGATTATTTTGGTTTCTAGACACATTAAGCAATATGCTTTGGTTCGTTCACAATACCCTAGAAACACACAAGGTATGGATTTGGACTCTAATTTGTTTCTCTTTTCATCTGGAATGTGTGCAAATGTTTTGCAACCAAAAACTCTCAAATGAGATACATCCGGCTTTGTACCGGTCCATGCTTCTTGTGGGGTCTTTGAATCAAGAGCTTTAGTTGGGCATCGATTCTTGATGTAAACCGCCGTGTTCACCGCCTCCGCCCAAAACTCCAAGTCAAGTCCTTGTGCACGAATCATGCTTTTAGCGCATTCCATAATGGTCTTATTGGTTCGTTTCGCAACTCCATTTTGTTGTGGTCTGTAAGGTGCACTTGTTTGACGTTCGATTCCACATTCATGCAAAAAGTCATCAAACTTTTTGGACACAAATTTTCCTCCGTTGTCGGATCGCAAGGTTTTGATCTTCATGTCGGTTTGATTCTCCACTAAGGCCTTGTATGCCTTGAATTTGTCGAACACTTCTCCTTTCGCTTTCAAAAGGTAAACATGAATTTTTCTTAAAAAGTCGTCGATGAAGGTGACAAAGTATCGTGCTCCACCACGAAATGTGGTCTTCATCGGTCCGCACACATCGCTATGCACTAGTTCCAAAAGCTTGGAAGCCCTACTTGCTTCATCTTTAGGAAAAG
>Ga0209611_10001124_pt1 | contig 44255 bp, 41 predicted proteins | sample S1TSphgellanicum_3_FD_187693 | JGI IMG/M metagenome (GOLD analysis project Ga0209611, IMG submission 187693) | Host-associated microbial communities from peat moss isolated from Minnesota, USA - S1T2_Fc - Sphagnum magellanicum MG (SPAdes) (version 2) | ecosystem: Host-associated > Plants > Peat...
ATTGGTCGCCCGAATGAAACCCGTAATTGCCGAGACCGTTCGCCGGCACGATGTGCTCGAGATAATCGGTGTCGAGTTGATCGTCGTGGATCTCGATGAAGACTTTGCCGCCGAGATGATAGACCGGAAAGAGGCCGTCTTGCTTCGTGGCCGTCTTCACGAACTTATCGTAGTCGAGCGCTTCCGGAGAAGGCGGCGCTGGAGACGCCGCCTTGACGGCCGACGCAGGCGTGCCTGCGGGAGGCGTTTGCGCGAGGGCACCGGCCCACATCGAAAGCGTCGATGCAAAGAGGATCGCGGCGGAAAGGACGGATTTCATCGCGCCGAGATTCGGCTGCCGGCGAAAGGTCCCTATGCCGGCTGCGCGCGCGTTCGAGGCGGCAGTACGCCCGTTTTCTGGGCGACGCTTTCGAGGCTCGCGACGACCACCGGATCGAGCCCGATGCCGGTCTCGCGATGCGCGCGCTCGCGCGATCGCTCCGGATCGCCGGCAACGTACACGCGCTCGTAGCCCGGGGCCGGCGTACTCGCGCGCATATCGTTCAACAGCTTCGAGAGATCCGTCTTGAATGCGGCGACGTCGCGAAACGCATCGATGCGAATCGCCGCAAAAAAATGACTCGTGATCCCCGGGTCGAGCACGTGCGTCGACGACGGCATATCCGGCACCATCACGCCGCTGCCGAGAACGGCGCACAAAATGTCCGCGAGCAGGCCGAGACCGAAGCCCTTGTGTCCGCCGTTCTCGACGCCGAAGCCGCCGAGCGGAAGCAGCGCTCCGAGCATGCCGGCCTGCGGATCGAGGGTCATCTTGCCTTCGGCATCGATCGCCCAGCCCGGTTGCAGCGGCTTCCCGAGGCGACCGGCGATCTCGAGCTTGCCGAGCGCGACGGTCGTCGTCGCCATGTCGAGGACGAACGCATCGCCGTCCGCCGCGGGAATCGCGTACGCAAACGGATTCGTGCCGAGCATCAGATCGCTGCCGCCCGTGGGAGCTGCGAGCCGTCCCGCGTTCGTCGAGGAAACGCCGATCATATCGTGCTCGAGCGCGAGCATCGCGTAGTAGCCCGCGATGCCGTAGTGATTCGAATGCCCGACGGTCGCGATGGCGCAGCCCGCTTCCGCGGCCTTCGCGATCGTGCGCCGCATGACGCGGTCGGAGACGGGATGCCCGAGCGCGTTGTTTGCGTCGACGGCGAGCGACGTGGCCGTTTCGCGCATCGTCGTTTCACGCGCTTGCGGATCGATGAAACCATCGCGTATGCGGTCGACGTAAAACCGCTCGAGGCGAGCGACGCCGTGCGATTCGATACCGCGCATGTCCGACGCGCCGAGAATTTCCGCCACGAGCGCCGCATCGTCGTCGCGTACGTCGAGAGCGACGAGCGCACGGCGAACGAACGCGCGCAATTCGGCCGCATCGAAGTACGTGCGCTCGGTCTTCGGCACGGCTAGATGTTGCCTTCGAGGTACGATGTCAGCGGTGTCATGTCGAACTCGTTTCCTTTCCGATCGACACGCGTGTTGAAGATAAACGAGAAGTCGTACCCGTCGGGGAGCGATTCCATCCACGACGACGTGCCGTTGATCGAACCTTCGCGTGCGGTTCCGGGCGTGTGCCCGCCGAGCCCGTAGACGTTGTAGTGTCCCGCGTAGATCGCGAGCGACTGCGCCGAAATCGCGATCGTCGTCGGGCCGTCCAGAACCTCGTTCACGTAGAGGCCGCCGTACGCGTCGGGAACCAGATTGTAGGCCTGCGGCGTGAGGACCGAAAAGCCGGTCGAGGGATCGTCGTACGTGACCTCGTTCGGTCGACGCCCCGAGAGCGCGGTAGCGCTCACAACGGCATCGTCGATACCGATCGGCTCGAGCAGATTCGCGTCGATCCAATCGATATAGTGCTGCCCCGTCGCCTTCTCGACAACGCGGGCGAGTAAATAGTAGCCTTCATTCGAATAGACCGCCGTCGCACCGGGCACCGAGTAGAGCGGTTGCCCGTAGAGGTACGCGGTGAACTGCGCGTCCGTCAACGGACCGGTGTTGCCGGCAGCGATCTCGATGCTCTGCATGTTGAATTCCGGCGCCGATCCGTCGGAGTTGTGGAGCCCGGCCGTATGATTGACCAGTTCTTGAACCGTGATCGCGTTCGCGTTTGGATCGGGCGTCTGCGATGAGAGCAGCGGCTGCGTTACGCCGAGGTACGGGTACACGAGCGTCGACGGCGAGATCGTTCCCGTCGCGTAGAGCTTCGTGATCGCACCCGTGACGAGGGCCTTCGAGTTACTCGCGATGCGCATGATCGACGTCGGTTGCGTGATCGCGTAACTCGGATCGATCGAGTTCGTGTAGCCGTGCGAGAAAAGCACGGTGCCCGCTTTGCCAATCGCGAGTTGACCCGCGCGGATTCCGTTTTGCTGCATGAACGATTGCATTTCCGCATCGAGCTTCGCATACGTCGTCGACGGCGTACCCGTGATCGTGAACCCGGCCGGGGTCGGCGTCGACGTCGGCGCCGACGTCGGCGTTGCCGTGGCGGTCGGTGTCGGCGTCGGTGTCGGTGCGTGCGACGGCGCGACGGTCGGCGCGGCCGTGGGCGACGGCGGCGCACCCGAGGAACTGCAACCGGCGCAAGTCACGATCGCAATCGCGAGCGCCCAACGTGCAAACGAAACGACACCGAAACGACGCACGACCTGAAGAGACATGGATACCCCTCGGCGAGCGTAGCAGAGACGACGTCGCGTTCATATTGGGGGAACCCCTATTCCTGCGCCGCGCGACCCCGGACGCGCAACGATCCGCGGAGCGCCGCGCCGAGACCGCCGGGGAGGAACATCACGAGTACGATGAAGAGCGCGCCGAGCACGAAGAGCGGTTCCGAAAGCGGAACGCGCAACAGCGCCGGTAGCGATTGTACGACGCCGGCGTTCGAGAGCGCGACGAGCCGAAAATCGAGATACTCGTAGACGACGCCGCCGAGCACGGCACCCCACAGCGTTCCGACGCCGCCGAGCACGACCATCACGAGAAGCGCGAGCGTAAAGTTCGCCGAGGTGACGCCGGGGTCGGCGCCGCCCTGCAACAGGAGATACACGACGCCCGCGGCGCTCGCGAGAAAACCCGAGAGCACGAACGCACCGAGCTTGAAGACGTACGGGTTGAGCCCGATAACCGCGACGCGCCGCTCGTTCTCACGGATCGCCTGCCACACGCGCCCGGCCGGCGAGTTGACCGCAAGATACCCGATCGCATAGGTGACGATGAGAAACGCGAGCGCGATCCAATAGACGTTCCGCGTATTCGCAACCCCGACGAGCGCTGCGGGAAGGGTATCGCCACCGAGCGCGAGCCCTTCCTCGCCGCCCGTGAGGCCCCATGGGTTCTGCATCACGAGAATCGAACCGGCTTGCGCGAACGCGAGCGTCACCATCGCGAACGGAATATCGCGAACGCGTAGACAGATCGCTCCGAGCACGGTCGGCAAAACGACCGCGAACGCCGCCGTCACGAGCAGCGCCTCCGGGAGCGAGAGATGCCAACGCTCGAGCGCGATGGCCGTGACGTACACGCCGATCGCGAAGTAGAGAGCGTGGCCGAACGAGAGCAGGCCGACGAATCCGAAGACGAGATCGTACGAGAGCGCGAGCGCACCGAACACGAAGCAGAGCGCGAGAAGATTGAGCGTCCCCGGCGACGAGAGCGGGCCGTCGAAGAGGTACGGCACCGTGACGCCGATTGCCGGTAGCGCGAAGAGCAGCACGACCCCGACGATCGCGATCGCGCGTGCGAGCGTCGCGTTCACGTTCGTTCGCCTGCGAAGCCGCCGGGGCGCGCGAGCAACACGCCGGCGAGTAACAGCACCACCGCGAAGTCGCCGGTCCCCGGCGCCGCGTAAAAATTCAAGAACTGCTGCAACACGCCGACCACGACCGCGGCGACGGCGGAACCCGTGACGGATCCGAGGCCACCGATCACGACGACGATGAACGCGAAAATGAGAATCGACGTGCCGCGCGCGGGATCGATCGATCCGTCATACGTACCGGCGAGAACGCCGGCGAGCCCCGCCGCCATGCCGCCGAGCACGAACACGATCGTGAACGCGGTGCGCACGTCGATGCCGAGGGCCGTGACCATTTCGCGGTTGTCGACGCCGGCGCGAATGATCAGACCGAACCGCGTCGTACGCAAGAATGCGATCAGCGCTCCGAGCACGGCGAGCGCGGCCGCGATCACGACGATACGCGAGTTCGGCACGAGCGCGCCCGCTATGTTCGTCGTCGCCGTCAACGCGGCCGGTAGCGAGAGCTGCAGCGGATCGGAACCATACGCTCCTTGAATGACGGCGAGCGACGCGAGTGCGAGACCCACGGTCACGAGAACCTGACTCGTCGGACGCTCGTAGAGCGGCCGGATCAACGCGATCTCGGTCGCGGCGGCGAACGCTCCGCCGGCGAGCACGCCGACCACGAGCGATACGCACCAGCGCGTCCACGGTTGCGTATCCGGAACGGCGAACGATGCGGAGTACGCGAGGTACGCCGCGACGGTGAAGAACGCGCCGTGCGCGAAATTCAACACGCGCATCAGACCCCAAATCAGCGAGAGACCCGCGGCGATCAGGAAATAGAGCGCGCCGAGCCCGAAACCGGTAACGATCAGCAGGACGATCGTCGACATCAGTGCCCAGCCGTCGCGATGCCGAGATGCCGGCGCGCGAGGTCACGATCCTCCATCAGCTCCGCGACCGTTCCGGTATACGCCACGCGCCCGTCCTCGAGCACGATCGCATCTTTTGCGAGCACGTGCGCGACGCTCAGGTTCTGTTCCACGAGTAAGATCGTCGTCGATACCGCGGCAGCAGCCAGCGCGTCGGCGACGCGCTTGACCATCAGCGGCGAGAGGCCTTTCGTCGGTTCGTCGACCAGCAGAAGGCGATTCTCCGCGTTGAGCAACGCACGCGCGATTGCGACCATCTGCTGTTGGCCGCCGGAAAGCGTTCCGGCGCGTTGCGCCGCGCGCTCGCGCAGTTCCGGGAACAACGCGTACACCTGGTCGTAGCGCAGCGTCGCGCCCTTACGCTCGGCGATCCGCAAATTCTCCGCGACCGTCAGCGAGCCGAATACGTCGCGATTCTCGGGCACGTAGCCGATGCCGCGCCGCACGAGCGCGTGCGAACGCAGGCGTCCGATTTCGTCGCCGCCCAACCGCACGCTGCCACTTCGCGGCGTCAGGCCGAGGATGCCGCGCAGCGTCGTCGTCTTCCCCGCGCCGTTGCGTCCGAGGAGCGCCGTGATACCGCCCGCGCGCACGCCGAACGACACGTCGTGCAAGATCTGCGATTCGCCGAACGCGACACGCAGGTCGCGAACGTCGAGCAGCAGCGGACGCTCGATCACAGCGGATCTCCGAGATACGCGGACTGCACGGTTTCGTTCGCCACGATGCGCTCCGGCGTATCGATCGCGAGCAGGGAGCCGTGATGCATCACGGCCACGCGCTCCGCGAGTCCGAGCACGAGATCCATGCGGTGCTCCACCATCAGCACCGTCTTCTTATGGACGCGGTGGATCTCCGAGATCGCCGCGACCATGCCCGGAATATCTTCCGCCGCCATGCCCGCGGTCGGCTCGTCGAGTAACACGACGCTCGGATCGCCGCACATGAGGATCGCGAGATCGAGTTTGCGTTTCTCTCCGTGTGAGAGCGAGCCCGAAACGACATCGGCGCGCGCCTCGAGGCCGACGGTTTCGAGAACGGCTCGCGCGCGTTCGAGCGGCGCGCGTTCGCGATCCGCGAACTGCCAGAACGAACCGCTGCCGCCGAGATACGCCTGGGCGGCGACGCGCACGTTCTCGAGCGTCGTCAGCGCGGGGAAGATGGTTGAGGTCTGAAACGTTCGGCCGAGGCCCAATCGAGCGCGCCGATACGGCGGCGCGTGCGTGATATCGGTCCCGCCGAGCGCGATGCTTCCCGCCGTGGGACGCGACACGCCGGAGAGGAGATTGAAGAGCGTCGTCTTGCCCGCACCGTTCGGACCGATGATCACGACGAATTCGCCGGATCGCACGTCGAGCGAAACGTCCTCCACGATCGGCACCGCACCGATGCGAAGACCGAGTCCGCGCGTCGTCAACTCCACACGTCGTCGTTCCGTTTTGCTTCACGACCGTTCCTCCGCAGACTTTTCGCAATCGCTGTGGAAAGCGAACGCCTCACCGTTTCACGAGGAAGTAGTATGAAGAAAGCATCGATCGTTGCGGCGTTTGCCGCGACCGCGATCGTAGCGGGGCTCACCGCGACGGGCGTGCCGCCGCGAGTCGCACGCGCCGCCGACGCAGCGCCCGTCCCAATCGGCTTGATCTATTCCAAGACCGGCCTGCTTGCCGGGTATGGCGCGCAATACGCCGAGGGTTTCGCAATCGGTCTCGATTACGCGACGCACGGAACCGGTATGGCGGGTGGCCACAAACTGGTCGTCACCGAACGCGACGACGCGGGCGACCCTGCGAAGGCCGTCGCCGCCGCAAAAGACCTGATCGGCGCGAACACCAAGATCATCGCCGGGTCGACGAGTTCGGGTGTGGCGCTCACGCTGGCACCCCTCGCCGCAGAAAATCAAGTCCTTTTCATTTCCGGGCCGGCGGCCGCCGACGCGGTTACGGGAAACAACGCATTCACGTTCCGTTCCGGGCGTCAGACGTACCAGGACGTTGCAACGGCCAGTGCGATCGTCGGCGACCTTCACGGCAAGAAGGTTCTCGTGCTCGCTCAAGATATGGCGTTCGGTGTCGCCAACTTCAAAGCGGTCGAAGCGGTGCTCGGCACCGAACGTGGCGCGACCGTCAGCAGCCTGTACGTACCGCTCTCCGCGAGCGACTTCGCGCCGTTCGCCCAGAAGATCAAAGACGAGAAGCCGGACCTTCTCTTCGTGGCGTGGGCGGGTGCGACCGGGGCCGCGCTCTTCAAGACGCTCGACGATCAAGGGGTCTACGAAACGACGAAGGTCGTGACCGGCCTCGCCGACCGCGCCTCGTATCCGAGCTTCCAGCCGGTCGAGAAGAAGCTGACGTTTCTCTCCTATTACTTCTACCAGGCGCCCAAGACCAAAGCGAACGATTTCCTCGTCGCCGAGCTCAAAAAGCAAGGTAAAGTACCCGACCTTTTCGATCCCGACGGCTTCGTGGCCGCACAAATGATCGTTCACGCGGTCGAGAAAGCCGACGGCGACGATCCGAAAAAGACGACCGCGGCGCTCGACGACTGGACGTTCGACGCTCCGAAGGGTCGCGAAACGATCCGCGGCGCCGATCACGCCGTGATCCAGCCGATGTACGTCGCGAAACTGAGCGGCAGCGAGCCGCAACTCGTGCGCACGCTCGACGCGAGCGCAGTCGCACCGCCCGTGCATCCGTTCAAATAGGATCGATTCTCACCACGGCGGGCAGGCCCGCAACCATTGGCCTCAAATGGGGTCTGTAGAAGGTACGAGTTGTTGTCCCAGTTCTGGCGCGTCCGCATCAGGTTTAGGTACATCGCACGTTAACCCTCAAAACAACCATCCTGGAGTACCGATGTACCGAGACGAAACCCTGAACTGCACGGATTGCAGCCGTCCCTTTGCCTTTACTGCGAGCGAGCAAGAGTTCTTCGCAGCCAAAGGCTTCACCAACAAGCCGAGCCGATGCCCCGATTGCCGCGCCGCGCGTAAAGCGCAACGCGGTGAAGGCGGCGGCGGCGGAGCCCGCGGTGGCTACAGCGGCGGCGGAGCGCAGCGCGAAATGTTCGACGCGATTTGCAGCACGTGCGGAAAGACGGCCCAAGTGCCGTTCAAACCGCGCGGCGACAAGCCGGTCTATTGCCGCGACTGCTTCACGCCCCGCCAGTCGTATCGCTAAGGCTCACGCCCTAGCGGACTGACGTTCGCAAAAAACGACCCGCTCCTCACCACGAGGGGCGGGTCGTTTTCATTTCTGCCACGACCAGTCCTCGATATTCCAATAGTGTGCGCCGAGAACCGACGGCTTCACGCCGCTCAGTTCGCGCGGCGCGAAGAGCAGCTCGCGATCGAAGCCGAGCCAGAGCATATCGCTCTGCGCGTCGAGCTCGCGCAGCAAGGCGCGATCGGCAGCCGCCTGCGCGGCGGGATCCGTCGAATCGAGTTCGATGCGCGCGTCGCGATCGATCGCGGGGTCGCAAATGCGACCGTAGTTCTCACCGTTCGGCGGCCGCGTATCGCAGCGGAAGAGATACGAATGATCCGCGTCTTCGTCCGGCTGCCAGCCGTACGCGGAGAGATCGAATCGGCCGCCCGCGTAAATGCCGCCGTCCGCCGCACCCGCGAAGAGAATGTTGTACTGATAGTTCTTGATGTTCGTACGGATCCCGAGCTTTGCGAGATCCGCCTGGAACAGCAGGCTCGTGCGCTCGGAGCCGGGAGAGCCGACCGGGCCCACGATATCGAGCACGAGCGGCACGCCGTTTCGTTCGCGCACGCCGGCACGCAATTTCCACCCGGCGGCATCGAGGAGCCGCGCCGCCGCGGCCGGATCGTACGGTGCTTGATGAATCGACGGATCGTAGGCGAATTGTCCGGGCAGCCGATCGCCGTCGCCCGGGCGACTGAGCACGCCGCGAATGTCGCGCTCGATGCGCTCGCCGTCGATGCCACGAACGACCGCTTCGCGAACCGCGCGCTCGCGGAGCGGGCCGCTCGCCGTATTGAAGAGCACGTAATTGAATTGATAGTGATCCGAGCGATATTCGCGCGCGCCGGCGACTACTCGCGCGCCGTCGATCACCGAGCGGCTGCCGGCAAACCCGCGCACGAGCATGAGATCCAGTGCGTGCGATTGCCAGAGCGTGAGCTGCGTGTTCTCATCCGGAGCGATCGTGAACACGACGCGAGCGATGTGTGGCGCGCCTCGCCGAAAATGCGGATCGGCTTCCAAGACGATGCGCGAGCCGCGCTCCCACGACACGAGCCGATACGGACCGAGGCCGACCGGGGCGCCGTTATACGGAACGTTATTGACGTCGGAATAGTGCGCGAGCAGATGCGCGGGCAAGATCGCGTACGGATCGTTCGCGCCGGTCGTGAAGAACGTCGCGACGGCCGGCGAATACGGCCGCTTTAAGCGCACGATCACGTCGTACGCGCTCGGCGTCGAGACCGACGCGACGTCGTCGAAGCCGGAGCGGTCCGGCACGTTGTTGCGCGGATTCATTGCCGCCGCAAACGAGAACGCGACGTCGCGCGCGTCGAAAGGAACGCCGTCGTGCCAACGCACGCCGGGTGTGAGACGATAGCGAATCGTTCGTCCACCGTCCGCGATGCCGCCGTTCGCGAGCGTCGGAACCCGCGCGGCGAGATCGGGAAGCAAGCGACCACGATCGTCCGCGCGTAAGAGATACCCGTGGATGAGTATCCCGATGTCGCCGATCGTCGGGTTGTCGTTCACCAGCGGATTCAAGCCCGGCGGGTCGAGCGTCACGAGCCGCACGACGTTCGTATCGCGGGCGGGGCGCGCGGAACACGCGCCGAGGCACGCGATCGCGACGATCGCGAATAATCGGCGTAAGATCAACGCACGAGCCAGAGTGTGTTGTCGGGACGCGCGGCGTCCGCCGCGGCTCCCTCCGCCGACGAGCGCAAATTCGGGATCGCGAGACCGACCGGCGGCGACACGTTTCGAACGCCGCCGGGGCGCTCTCGCTCGAGTTTCGCGAGCGGCGCTGCCTCCGGAACGAAGGCGTACGTGTTACCCGTAAACGCGGGTAGCGCGGGAAGCCGTCCGTGATACAGCAACACCTCGGTCTCCGGCGGAAGATAACGCGCGAGCACGAGCGCGTACTCGCCCGCTCCGTCGTTGTCGGTCGCGATCACGAACGCCGGCACCCCGGACGACGCGATCGTCGCGGCCACACGGCGTTCGTCGATATGCTCGTTATCGTCCCACCACAGCGCGTACGAACGGTCGAAGATGGCACAGAACGTGCCGCACGCGATCAGAAACGCGAACGAGCCCACGCCGGCCCACCGCAGGATGCGGCGCTCGGAGCCGACCCAGCCCGCGAGCAGCATCGCCACGAGCATATCGATGCCGACCCACGTCGTCATCTGATAGCGCGTCACGCCTTCGTAGTGTGCGTGCCGCAGGACGTCGACCCCGATGACGAGCGCGACGGCGGCGAACGTCATCGCGAGTGCGAGCGCGCGTTTGAGCGCGTCGCCGCCGCGCAACGCATGCGCGAGCGCGAACGCGACGAGCGCGAGAATGGGAACGAGAACGACCACGAAGGCCAAACGCGCGACCTCCGCATCGAAAAATACCGCGCCGATATTGAAGATCCACTTCGTGAAGAGCGCCTTCGGCGCGTACGTTCCGAGCAGCCACGACACGTCGCGCGCGTGGGCGGGCGCCGCGGCGAGACTCTGCACGAACCACGGCGCGAACGCAAGGCACGGGACGCCTGCCGCCGCACACCACGCAAAGAATTGCGCGCGCGATCGGCGCGCGACGACGCACGCCGCGACGAAATGAGCGAAGACCATCGTGAGAAACAGCGGCGAGACGAAAAGCCCCACGAGGATGCTTGCGGCGTACGCGATCCAACGCAACGCCGTCCCGCGCTCGAACGCGCGCAACAGCAACCACGCACTCGCGAGCGCCGCATCGGCGATCGCAACGTATTCGCGAACCTGGCCGGAAAATCGAACGTCGACGGGAGCGAGTGCGACGAGCGCCGCGAGCATCGCGCCGCCCACGTCTCCGCCCGCAATGCGGCGGCCGAGAAGAAATGCGAAAGCGATACCGGCAATTCCGAGTAGTGCGGAAAACGCGCGCATGCGCGCGACTCCGTCGCCGAAGATGCCGGCCCACGCGCGCGCGAGTGCGTAGTACAACGGCCCGCGCTGCGGCTCTTCGGAAAGCGACGCAAGCGTCGCTCCGATGCCGCGACCCGGCGCGAGCCGTTCGATCGCGAGCATCGATTCGGGCGAATGCACCTTGCCATCGAAGAGCCCGTACAGATCGGACTCGACGTGACCCGTGATGCGAAGCATCGAAAACGCTTCGTCCTCCCAGAAGAGGTTGCGATTCAATCCGTCGATCCGGGCCGCGGTGCCGACGATAACCGCAAACAAAGCGAGCGCGAGCACGAGGCCTCGAGCGCTCGTGCGCGAAACGACACCGCGGCTCACTTCTTTCCCCTCAGAGTGGGTTTACGGATACACGTTTCATCAGAAAAATTCAACCGCGTCGGCCGACAAGGCATGCAGCTCACATTCATGGTGGGTAGGCATGCCCGTGATGTGATCGACAACATTGATGTCGATCACAGTCGACGCATTTCAATACCGCTCTCGCCCCAAACTTCCGAAGGAACGATTATCCCCTGCTTCGTCTTCTTCGGAGGCGCTTCTTGCGCTCACTTTATGTTTTCGTCTTGACGATCGGCGCTCTCGCCGCTGCAGGATGCAGCGGCGGAAGTTCGTCGATCCCAAGCACGGTACCAAACTTAATTTCGCCCGTGAAGGCCTCCCCTCTCGCGTCCGATTCGCCATCGCCCGGCGCGTCGGCGACCCCCGTCGCAAGCAGCACGTCGACGCCGATCGGCAGCACGCCGACGCCCACGGGTAGTTCGCCGACGCCGACGGGTAGTTCGCCGACGCCTGCGGCTAGTTCGCCGACCCCCGCGGGTAGTTCGCCGACGCCGCAGCGCAGCACGCCGACCCCGGCCGGTACGCCGACGCCCGCGGGCAGTTCGCCGACCCCCGCGAGAAGCTCGTCGCCGACGTCGACACCGACGCCGACGCCCAGCGCGAGCGCGACGGGACGCAGCCCATCGGATCCGACGGCGCGACCCACATCGAACCCAACGTCGAATCCCTCGGCCGCGCCGAGCGTGGCCCCGACGACGAGCCCGGCCCCGGCCAACATGATCTGCGTGCACTTCGCGACGAACCCGATGTGCCATCCGCTCCCATCGAACCCGGCGGTGAGCGTCAACAGCACGGCGTGGTCGCTGCTCGAGTTCCAAACGGGTCACAACAACATCGGCGGCCTTCAGGTCTCGACCGCCAAGGATCAGTTCACCGATCCGAACGACGGTTCCGAACCGCTCGAGGAACTCGTCCACGGCCAAGCAACGACGCCGCAGAAGATCAGTTGCACGGCCGCGTCGTGGTCCGCGTTCGTCTGCGGGCTCTCGCATCTCCAAGGCGTGACGCTCAACGTTCCGGCCGACATGACGCCCGCCGGCAACTCCGACCACCACTACTCGTACGATGACCCATCGGCGGCGTCGGGTACGGGCGGCGAATACGACTTCTGGCTCGCGAAGCAGCCGGGACCGGCGGGATCGTCGATGACGGTCGGCGGCGCCGGCTTCTGTAGATGGGGCACCGACGGAACCGCGTGCTCCGAATCGACCGCGACCAACATCGCGACGAGCATCGGCGGAATCGATGCCGCGCTGTTGCAAGCCGCCGAAAACAACCCGAACGGTACGCTCGGCTATGCCGTTGCGTCGGCCGCCCTCTGCGCCGATCCGTCGTTCGTCTATCCCGCGAATGCGTCCGACGGATCGAACACGAACGGATCGTCGGCGTGCGCCGGTCACACGGCGACGGGACAACGTCCGCCGGAGGGAACGCGCTGGTACCTCAATATGACCGACGCCCAGGTCAACGCGACGAACAACGCGCCGTACGTGAAAGTCATCCTTCGCACGATGGACCGGCAACACTACGGCGGCGTGATCGTCGACACGAATTGGTCCGGCGCGCCGGGCCTCTCGATCGACTACCATCGTGGCGACTACTCGTTCGCGGCGATCGAAGCCGGTATCGGCGTCTCGACCGACATGCAGATCCCGATCACGACGAACGGAATCGATCTGCAATCCGATATCCGGTTCTGTTCGAACGGGACCTGTTAACCCGGAGCGCTCCATGATCTCGCCGGCCGCTCCGCCGCCTGCGATCGTTTGCCGGCACTTCGCGAAGAATCCGATGTGTCGGCAACTCCCAGAACATCCGAACGTGAGCCCGTACTCCGCCGCCTGGGCCGCGCTGCAAGCGCAGCCGGGCCGGGCGCCGGAGATCGCGCGGCTTCAGGTTACGTTCGGACCCGCGCGCGCACGCGATCGGAACGACACGTCGCTGCCCGTGTACGCCGATGCCGGCACAACGGGGAGCGTCACGCATGTCGTGCGCTGCAGCGGCGTTCCGTACAGCGCATTCGTGTGCGAGAAAACGGGCGTCGCCGGCGCGCGAATCCGCATTCCGCGCGACGCGTTTCCCGAAGGCAACGAGGACGCGCATCTCTCGATCGAAGACGACGCGGCGAAACGCGAGTACGATTTTTGGGGTGCGTCGATGCCGAGCAACGTTCCGGATTCTCCATTCGATACGAAGACCGGCGGTCAGTGCGCGTACGACGGCGACGGCACCGACTGCAGCGGTAGCACGGCAACCGGTATCGCAACGTCGCTCGGCGCGATCGACCCGCGCGCGATCGTCGCCGCGGAAGCGGATCCACACGGCACGCTTCCGTCAGCGATCGCAACGAGCGCGCTCTGCGCGTCGCGCACGTGGGTCTATCCGGCGACGTTCTCCGATGGCGGCAACACCGATGCGACGCCGGCGTGCAAAGGCGCACTCGGCGCGAACGGACGACCGCCGGAAGGCACGCGTTTCTTCCTCGACCTCTCCGACGCCGACGTGAACGCGACGTCCAACGCGCCCTACGTGAAGGTCGTGTTGCGAACGCTCGATCGCGAGCATTTCGGCGGAACGATCACCGATACGAACTGGTCCGGCGCACCGGGGCTTTCGTTTGGGTTCCTACGCGACGGTTGGTCCGCACTCGCGAGCGAACGTCCGCTCTTCGCACGCGACTTGCCGATCACGACGAACGGCATCGACCTCGCAAAAACGCTACGGTTCTGTACGAACGGGACCTGCTGATCGCGCGCTACGCGGTGTAGGGTTCGTACGGCGCGACGGGGACGAGAATATCGTCCATGCGTGCGAAGATCGCGGGATCGACGTCGAGATCGGCGGCCGCTGCATTATCGTCGACGTGTTCGGGTTTCGTCGCGCCGCAGATCACGCTCGAGATTTCCGGGCGACGTAAACACCACGCGAGCGCGAGCCGCCCGAGCGTCGTGCCCGCTTCGCGCGCGAGCGGCGCGACCTTCTGCACCGCATCGAGCACCGGTTGCGTGAAGTAGTCTTCCATCATGCCCGCGGATTGGCCGGCCGCACGCGTTCCGGCGGGCGGGTTGCTCGCGTCCGCGTACTTGCCCGTGAGGATGCCCATCGCGAGCGGCGACCAGACGACGTTCCCGAGCCCGAATTGCGCGGTTGCCGGTAACACGCGATCTTCGATCCGCCGCCAGAGCGCGCTGTACTGCGGCTGATTGCTGACGGGTTCGGCCCAGCCGCGCGCACGGCAGAGCGTCACGGCCGCGGCGATCTGATCCGCGTTCCATTCCGAGACGCCCCAGTAGAGGACGTGGCCCTGGCGGATCAGATCGTTCATCATCGCGCACGTCTCTTCGAGCGGCGTGTGGCGGTCGTAGCGGTGGCACTGATAGAGATCGATGTAGTCGGTGCCGAGTCGCCGGAGCGAGTGGCGGCACTGCTCGAACACGTGCTTGCGCGAGAGCCCGCGATCGTTCGGCCCGTCGGCCATCGGGAAGAAGACCTTGGTCGCGAGCACGATATCGTCGCGGCGCAGCCCCTCGAGGGCGCGGCCGACCACTTCTTCGGCACGTCCGCGCGCGTAGACGTTGGCGGTGTCGATGAAGGTGATCCCGAGCTCGTAGGCACGGCGGACGCACGCTCGCGCGGTGTCCTCCTCGACGGCGCCCCCATAGGTGAGCCACGAGCCGAGGCCGATCGTGGAGACGGAGACGCCGGCGCGGCCGAGATGACGATAACGCATACCCGGGGGTTCGAACCGAATCGGGTGCGCCCCCCAGCCGAGGAGTGCCGAGGGCCACTTGTAATCGAACATACGTTCGATTAGCATCGGTCCCATGTCCGCCCCCGCGCGCTACGCCGAGCTGCACTGCCGGTCGAACTTCAGCTTCCTGACGGGCGCCTCGCACCCCGAGGAGCTGGCCGCGCGCGGCGCCGAGCTCGGCCTCGCGGCCATGGCGCTGACCGACCGCGACGGCGTCTACGGCGCCGTCCGGTTCGCGAAGGCGGCCAAGCCGACGGCGCTCGGAGCGATCACGGGTGTGGAATTGACGCTCGACGCGCCGGAACTACGACCCAAACGGCGCCGCGACCTGAGCGCCGAAGAGTCCGCGCGGCAGCCACGGATCGTGTTGCTCGCCGAGGACGCCCGCGGGTATGCGAACCTGGCAAGCGCGATTTCGGCGGCACAACTGCGCGGCAAGAAGCGCGACGCGCGGCTGCGGCTCGCGGATCTCGAGGGCAAGTGCGAGGGGCTCGTCGCGCTTTCGGCGTCGCATCACGGCTGGGCCGAAGAGGCGCTCGAGCGCGGCGATACGTCGACCGCACGCGAACGTGCGGCGGCGCTGCGCGATCTCTTCGGGGGCCGCTTCTATTTCGAATTGCAGCACCATCTGCGCCCCGAAGACGCGCGCACGATTCTCGCGCAGGTCGCGCTCGCCAACGAGCTCGGCATCCCCTACGTCGCGACGAACGGCGTCGCGTACGCAACGCGTGAAGACGCGCTCCTCTGCGACGTGCTCACGTGCGTGAAGTACGGCACGAGCCTGCAGAAAGCGGGGACGCTGCTGCTTCCCAATCACGAATTCTATTTGAAGAGCGCGGCGCAAATGGCGCGGATCTTCGCGCCCTATCCCGACGCGATCGCGAACACGCTCGCCATCGCCGAACGGTGTACGTTTCGCCTCGACAAACTCGCCGGTCAGTTTCCGCTCTTTCCGATTCCCGCGGGCGAGAGCAGCACGCACGGCTACTTGCGCACGCTCGTGGCGGCCGGCGCGCGCAAGCGGTACGGCGATCCGCTGCCCGTCGAGGTCGAACGGCAACTCGAATACGAACTCGGCATCATCGCGCGCATGGATCTCGCCGGATATTTTCTCGTGGTGTGGGATATCTCGCGCGCGGCGGAGGAGCGTAACGTGCTCTGCCAAGGTCGCGGGTCGGCCGCGAATTCCGCGGTCTGCTACGCGCTCGGTATCACCGCGGTCGATCCGATCAAAATGAACCTACTCTTCGAGCGCTTCCTCTCCGAAGAGCGCAACGAAGTTCCCGACATCGACATCGATTTCGCGCATCAGGATCGCGAGAAGGTGATCCAATACGTGTACGACCGCTACGATCGCGAACACGCGGCGATGACGGCCGAGGTGATCACGTATCGCACGCGTTCGGCGATCCGCGATATCGGCAAAGCGCTCGGGCTCTCGCTCGCGCAAGTCGACGCGGTCTCGAAAGAGTACGACGCACGCGAATCGCTCGCGGGTGCGACGGGTGCGGAATACGACGGTCGCAGCAACCTCCCCGCGTCCGTGCAGCGGCGCCGCGATCTCGATGCGGGTTCCAATCAACGTATCTCGCGTGCGGATGCGGGCGATCAGCCCGCGCAGTCACCCGGCCGCGCGTACGCTCCCGGATTCGAGAAGGTCGACGAGAGCATCCGTTCGCGCGAGGGGAACAAACCGCAAGCGTTCTACGGCTTCAAGAGCAAGGATTTCGGCGCAGATCCCGATCCGCACGTGCGCGGGCCGCTCGGCGGGAAGACGGGTGCGCTCTTGCTCGCGCTCTGTCGACGCGTCGATGGATTTCCACGACACATGGGCATCCATTCGGGCGGCATGGTGATCACGCGCGATCCGCTCGTACGCGTCGCGCCCGTGGAGTGGGCGTCGATGCGCGATCGAACGATCGTGCAATGGGATAAGGACGACCTCTCCGACCTCGGGCTCATCAAGATCGACTTGCTCGGCCTCGGCATGCTCTCGCTGCTGCGCGACGCGTTCGCGCTCCATCGCCGGCGCTACGGCGATGCGAAGCCGCCGCTCGCACTCGCGACGATCCCGCAAGACGACGTCGCGACCTACGAGATGTTGCAGCGCGGCGATTCGGTCGGCACGTTCCAAGTGGAATCGCGCGCGCAACAATCGATGTTGCCGCGCTTGAAGCCGAAGGTCTTCTACGATCTCGTGATGCAGGTCGCGATCATTCGACCCGGACCGATCCAAGGCGACATGATCCATCCGTTCTTGCGTCGCCGTAACGGGTTGGAAGCGGTGACGTATCCGCATCCGAAACTCGAGCCCGTGCTGAAACGCACGCTCGGCGTGCCGCTCTTTCAGGAACAGGGCATGCGCATGGCGATCGAAGCCGCGGGCTTTTCGCCGGGCCAAGCGGATCAACTGCGCCGCGCGATGGGGCACAAGCGCTCGCGCGAGCGGATGGCCGAGATCTATCCGAAGCTCGTGGAGGGCATGGTGCAGAACGGCATCGATCGTGAGGCCGCGCATCAGCTCTTTCACATGCTCGAAGGGTTTGCGGATTACGGATTTCCGGAATCGCACGCCGCGAGTTTCGCGCTCTTGACGTACGCGTCGTCGTACGTGAAGTGTCACGAGCCCGCGATCTTTCTCGCAGCGATCCTCAACGTGCAACCGATGGGGTTCTATTCGACCGAAGTGCTCGTCAACGACGCGCGTCGGCACGACGTGATCGTGAAGCCGGTCGAGGTGAACGCGAGCGAGTTTTGGAGTTTCGTGGATGACGAGGGCGCGACGCGACTCGGATTCCACGTGGTACGCGGGCTCGGCGAAGCGCAACGCGATCGGTTGAGCGCGGCGATCGCGCGCGGACCGTTCGCCGATCTCGAGGAGTTCGCCGCGCGCACCGGTCTGCTCAAGGATGCGCTCGAGAATCTCGCGATCGCGGGTGCCTTCGCACCGTGGTTCGCGACGCGGCGCGATGCGATGTGGGCGCTACGCGGACTCGACGAACGCGCGGCGCGCGGCGAGCTCGGGCGCGGCATGGACGTCGACGAGCCCGCGCCCGCGTTCCACGCGCTCTCGCCGCGCGAGGAGACGGCTTTCGATATCTGGGGCACCGGACTCACCACGGGGCCGCAGCCGATCGCGCACTATCGCGCGAAGCTCGACGAGCACCGCGCGATCGCGGCCGAGCGTCTCGGCGCGATGCCGAACCATCTCGTGTGCAAGGTCGGCGGCATGGTGATCACGCGACAGCGGCCCGGCACCGCGAAAGGTTTCGTGTTCCTCACACTCGAGGACGAGACGGGCCTCGTGAACGTGATCGTCAACCCGAACGTCTACGAACGCAATCGCCGCCTCATCCGCTCGTCCGTCGCGCTCGTGATCGAAGGGACGCTACAAAAAGAGCAAGGCACGCTCGACATCCTCGCCAAGCGTTTTTGGGCGCTCGACACCGAGGATACGATTACAGGCGTGCACGCCCGCAACTTTCATTGATCGCGCTTGCGCTCCGATTCGCGTTGCAAGAGGTCGCGTTTGCGCTGGGGGCCCCAGCGGTATCCCGACGTCGTGCCGTCGTTACGAACCACGCGATGACATGGGATCGCGAGTGCGACCGGGTTCGCTGCACACGCGCGCGCGACCGCACGGGCGCTTCCGGGCGCACCGATGGTTCGTGCGATCTCGCTGTAGGTTGCCGTCTGCCCGTAGGGGATCTCGCGGAGCGCCGCCCATACACGCTGCGAGAACGCGGTGCCCGCGATATCGAGCGCGATGTCATTGCGCTCGCCCGGCGGTCCGTCGACGAGGGCGATCACGTTTGCGATATGGCGTTCGAGCGCCGCATCGTCGAACGTTACGGACGCGCGCGGAAAGCGCGCGATCAACCCCGCGCGCAGCGCTTCTGCGTCGTCGCCGAGATCGATCGCGCACACGCCTCGTTCGGTCGCCGCCACGAGGACCGCGCCGAGCGAGCACGTGCCGATCGCCGCGCGAATCTCCGCGTTCGCACCGCCGGCGCGAATCGCGCGCGGTGACATTCCGAGTTCGCCCGTCGCGTTCGCGTAGAACCGGCTACTCGAGTTGTAACCGGCATCGTACGCGGCATCGGTCACGGTCGCCGAGAGAGGCAGACTCCACTGTAAGCGCGCGCGACGCCTCGCAACCGCATACGCACGCGGCGTCACGCCGACCGTCGTGCGGAACAAACGATGAAAATGATACGGGCTCATCCCCGCCTCGGCGGCGAGTTCTTCGAGCGAGGGCAGCGTCTCCGCGGCATCGATCGTGCGGCAGACGCGATCGATCAATTGCGAGCGTTCCGAGACGGGTGACTCGCCGTCGGGACGGCAACGCAGGCACGCCCGAAAACCCGCGGCCACCGCTTCCGATTTCGACGCGAAGAAGCGCACGTTCGCCCGAAGCGGGCGGCGCGAGGCGCAGGTCGGCCGACAGTAAATGCCCGTCGTCGTGACGGCATAGACGAACGGCACGCCCGAGATATTCCGAGCGGTGACGTCGGCCCAACGCTCGTCGTCGCTCGTCAGCACGCGATCGTCGGCGGAGGGGAGGGAGAGCGAATTCATCATTCCCCAAGACTACAGCCGAACCAAGATGGTCGCACCCCGATTCTTGCGCCGCAATTCCGATCGAAATTCGAGCGCAAGGATCGGGATGCCGCCGCGTTTGGGAGCCGCCATACTCGGGCCATGAGTTATCGCATATCCGGCCTCGACCTCGAGCCGTTCACCCACCTCTTCTCTCTCGACGACGACGCACTCGCCGCCCTCGGAGCACGCCGCCAAATCGCGGACGCGAAGCCCGGCTTCCCATGCCGCGTCACGCTGGAAGACGCGGAACCCGGCGAGCGCCTCGTCCTCGTCAACTACGTCCACCAGCCGGCCAACTCACCGTACCGCGCGTCCCACGCGATCTACGTGCGCGAAAATGCAACACAGACCGCAACCTACATCGATGAAGTCCCCGCCGTGCTCCGCGCGCGAACGCTCTCGGTTCGCGCATTCGACGCAACGGGAATGCTGCGCGACGCCGACCTCATCGAAGGCGCCGACCTCCACGCCACGATCCCGCGCATGCTTGCCGACACGCACGTCGCGTATCTACACGTCCATTACGCGAAGCCCGGCTGCTACGCGGCCCTGGTCGAGCGCGCGCCGTGAAACACGGGGCCTCTCGAGGAGTATAGCGCTCCACCTTGCGAGGAGGGGCACTCTTACGAGGGCAACGGGGGCCAGGGCGGAGCGATTCGCCTAGGCCCTTCTTTAATCCACGCTGGTCGGACGTTTGCATAGCGCACAAGGCGCCGACGACGAGCAGACGATAACCTCGCCCGATGGGGCCGACGTGAGGCGCTTTCGCGGGTTTGAACGTGAGGAACGGGCCGCGATCCTTAGCGCGCTAATTGCCCGCGACGGCTCTATCTGTGGTATCTGCGAAGGTCCGCTTTATCCGGACATCGTTGACCCGGACCACAAAGCCGCGACGACAATCGACCACATCGTTCCACTCTCTGATGGAGGCGATGTCGGTGGGAGCGAGAGGCTTGGAAACCTTCGCCTGGCGCACTCGCTCTGCAATTCGCTTCGCGTCAAGAACGGGCACCTGAAGCCGCGCTCGTTCGCCAAGATGCTTCAAAGCGCGCTCAACGCGCGACGCGCGGCCACGTAGTGCGTCCCAGGGACTCCCGATTCTCCACCCTGGCCCGGCATTGTCCCCGCCGTAACGCGGGAGCGTGTTCGCAACACGACTATGCCAATGCTAATTTATGGATCGTATCTTTTCTACACCAGACGCACGCTCGATTATTCGACTCGTATTTGTCGGCCCCGCCCCGTCACGGCAGCGTCTGCATAGATTTCCCTAATGTCCCGTTTCGAGCATAAAATGTCATGTATACTTGACATTATGACTGGCTCTGTGGCAGAATGACCCCATGATAGCGCAGCCGTCTCCTCCGAACGTGGAGCCGAAATACACGCCGACCGAAGCTAAGCTGTTCCGCCGGTACCGCAATGAGTGCATTGCCGCAGCGGCCGTCTATGTCGGGCTCCTCTTCGTCTCCGTGCGGTTCGTCGATCGGCTTTCGGCCGGGCCGGCCAAAGTTGCGCTCGCGCTGCTCCCGATGCTCGGGGTCATCGCCTTCGCGATTGCGATGCTCCGGTTTCTCTCACACATCGATGAGTTTCAACGCCAAACGATTCTGACGGCGGCCGCCATCGCGGGGCTTATCACGGCGATCGTCACGATGGCGCTCGGGTTTCTCGAGAACGCCGGTGTGCCGCGGATCAGCATGACCTTCGTTTGGCCGCTCACGTTCGTCATTTTCGGCGTCTGTCTGCCGTTCGTACGGCGCCGTTACCACTAGTCGCTCCTCTTCGTCCATCACGATAAGGCCACGATATGATCGCACGAGAATCGATTTCCGATACAGACCATAGCTGTACGCCCACGGAACGGAAGAACGCCCGCCGCTACAAGCTCGAATACTTCGGCGCGGCCGGTATGTACGCCGTGCTCCTGTTGGTGTCGGCTGCCTTCATCGATCGGACTCCGCCCGGAGCGGGCAAAGTCGCGCTCGCGCTGCTCCCGATGATCGGCATGATCGCCATGTGCGTCGCGCTCGTGCGGTTCGTCTTGCGAATGGACGAATTCCAGCGGCAGTACCTGGTCACGAGCGCCGCCATCGCTGGGCTGGTCACCGCGATTGCCACGATGGCGCTCGGGTTCCTCGAGAATGCCGGCGCTCCGCGCGTCAGCATGACGTTCGTTTGGCCCTTAACTATGATCGTCTTCGGTGCGTGCCTTCTTTTCATGCGGCGACGCTACCGTTGAAGAATCGTCTGCGCGTCTTGCGCGCGGAGTTCCATCTCTCGCAGGGCGATCTCGCGGAACGCGTCGGGGTCGCACGTCAGACCATCCATGCCGTCGAGAACGGCAAGTTCGCACCCAGCCTCACGCTCGCGTTTAAGATCGCATCACTTTTCGGCACCGATATCAACGACGTCTTCGCTCCCGATCCCGAAGATACGGTACCGTCCCTTTTGGAGACAACATCCGATGACACCACGTCGACGCGCGATCCCATATCTGATAACCCTGTGCGCTCTCGTCCTCTCGTCTTTTTCGGGAAGCCCCGCGCGGGCGGATGATTCTGCGGCCGTAGCGGCTCCCAAACCGTCGAAGGTGATGACGGTCGGGACGATGCGCGTCGAAAAGTACGGCTCCGGCTCGCCGGCGATGATCTTCGTCCCCGGCCTCTCGAGCGGTTCGTGGGTTTGGGATGGCGCGGTCGCGCCGTACGCCGCCAAGCACACCGTGTACATCGTGACGCTCGCAGGCTTCGACGGCGTACCGCCGGCGACGGGCAACTTGATCGATGGCGCGGAGTCGTCGCTCGTGCAACTGATCGCGACGGAGAAATTGAATCGCCCGATCGTCGTCGGCCATAGCCTCGGCGGGTTTCTCGCGTTGAAATTCGGTATCGATCACGCCGCTCTCGTACGCGGCATCGTCGCCGTCGACGGGCTGCCGATCTTACCGCCGTTTAGCCAGATGACCCCAGACCAACGCAACACGACCGTCGATATGATGACGGCGCAAATGAAGGCCGCACCCTCCGCGCAATTCCTCGCGCAGCAGAAGGCCACGATTGCAACGATGGTCACGAGCCCGGCCGACGTCGACCGCGTCGCGTCGCTTTCCGCGAAGAGCGATCAAGGCGCGACGGCCGAGTATTTCGGCGAGCTTTCGAAATCCGATCTGCGACCGGACCTCGCGAAGCTGACCGTCCCGACGCTCGAAATCGCGCCCGTGCCGACGGTTCCGCTTCCGTACGAGGGGCCACAAGCGCAGACCGCATCGATGGCCGATCGCGAGACGGGGTACAAGGCCTTCTATACGTCACTCTTCCCCGAAGCTCCGAACGTTACGGTCGTGACCGTCCCGAATTCGAAACACTTCGTGATGATCGATCAGCCGAAGGCACTCTTCGACGCGATCACGACGTTCGTAGCGGCGCTACCCGCGTAATCGAAGCCGCGCTAGGGGAGCACGTGGTAGAGGGCAGACATGCCCGCTTCCATGTGCTCGCTTACGTGGCAATGAAACATCCACGTTCCCGGATTGTCCGGCACCATATCCGCGGTAATCATCGATGCCGGTCCGAGGATACCCACGTCGGTGCGCGATCCGTTGAGGAGCACCGTGTTCCCGTGCCAGTGGGCCGTATGGAAATTGAGGCCTTCACCGACCGTCACGACGTACCAGCGCACGTGGTCGCCGCGCTTCATCTGCGGCGCCGGACCGTTCTCGAACGAATAGCCGTTGATCGTCGCGCGAAAATTCTGAGAGGCGAATCCCGTTCCGAGCAGCGGATCGAAATTGCCTTGCGGATCGAGCGGTATGGCCTGTGTCGGATTGAACTTCGTCTTGTCTTTCACGAAACGGCGAACGTTGTCGCGAATGAACCAGCTCCGGTTCTCGTCGTAGATCATCATCAGCTCGAAGAACTCGTGATCCACGTCCTTCGGTCGGCCGTCCGGCGTCGCCATTCCGGCGCGCGTCACGACGATCGCGCCGATCAAACCGGCATTCACGTCGCGTCGCTCGTTGATGTGCGAATGATACAGCCACACGATCGAGCTCGGATCGTTCGGTCCCGGCCCCGAGCGCTCGGTCACATTCCAAACGTAGGTGCGCGTTTTTCCTGGCGCGACACCGTCCATCGGGTCCGAACCTTCGGAGGCTTTGTCGTACAGCACGCCGTGCGGATGCATGCTGTATGGATGCGTCCCGTGATTGCGAAAGACGACGTGAATCGTATCGCCGACCTCCGCATGAATGATCGGGCCGAGCGACCCGAGGTATGCATCTTCGGGCGCACGCGGCTTAAGATGCGAGAACGTAGCGTCCGTATATTCGCGGTACAGCGCTTTCCGGTACACGTGCCCGATCAAGCGCGAACTATGCTGCGCGAAAAACGCTGGATAGCCATCCGGCGACATGCCCATATCCATGGCGCCCGCACCGTGGGGTATGTAATCCCAGTCGACCTCGTCGGCCGCGATATAGTAGGTGCGAACGACGCCCGTTTTCTCCTGACCCGACGCTCCGGCTCCGAAGCCGAGGAACACCAAAAGCCCGAGCACTCCAAGAAAATGCCGCATAAGCCCTCAACCGAGCCGAACGCGCTGCCGGTCCGCACTCACCGTGAGGAATACCAGCGCCAAGGGAGCGGTCCTTCGTTACGACGTCGTAACGGCGGGCATCGCAACCGTTTCCGCGTTCGCTGTCGCGACGGGGCGGAGCCAGCCTTCGGGCGGCACTGGGATCATGATGTAGGCTGCGAGCTTCAGGGCAGCCGCCTCATACTCTGCGCGCGACGTGCAGAAGAGCGGCCATGCTGCAGCTGGTTCGCGTTCGAATGGAAGATACGGTCGCAACGACTCGACCGCCGTCAAGAACTCGTCGCGCGTCAGCGGTGCGACGACCGCGGTCGCCTCCCGCGGCTGCGGCACGAGCAGACCGGCAAGAACCTCGAGCGTCGACGCGCACGCAAAGCGGCAATGCTCCGCTTCCGGCGGTACGAGAGTCGGTGCGAGCGCGTCGAGCAACGCGATCGTATCGAGCACGCCGAGCATGCTCGTGACCCATGACTCGGACGCGCGCGGCGATCGGAAAGCGATCAGCCACGGGTAGTTCGTATGCGATTCGATGATCTCGGCCGCGCTCGTCTCCCACGACGAGAAAAGATTCCGAACGAGATCGTAGGATAGCGGAAGCGGATGGTTCCGTAAGATGGAGATTCCATTCAGAATGCCGCCATCGGCCGCGCGCATCGTCAAGAGCGTCACGTGCGACTCACGCGTGCTATACGCGGCGTAGATCGTCGGAAGATATCCGATCTGGAGGCCGACGACGATCATGCCGCTCGCCGCAGCTGCGTCCATCAAGAAATGCGAGAACGCGGACTTTCCGGTCGCAAAGCCGAGCGTGAAGATCGACGAGCCCGCAAGATCGAACGATTCGGCGAATCGGCCGCCGCCCGCCGCCCACATCATGAAGGCGAATCCAACCGCGAAGAGCGCCATCCACGTGAAGAGCAGGCCGACGATATTCACGGGCCCGAGCAGCGCGAGGATCGCATCCCGGCGGAGCGGATCTCGTGCGCGGCGCGCGAGCCACGTCAGAAACTCGTACGTCGAAACCCACCCGCTCTGCGAGATCCAATTGCGCGTGCGGCGCGGCAGAATGATCGTCACGATGATGCTCTGCCACGTGGCGATCACGATGGTAACACCCAACAGAAAAACCACGACGTGTGATGCAGCGAGCACGAACTAGGCTTTCGACGGCCGCCCGCAAAGCTACCCGTCGTGACGTACACTCATGGCTTCTCGGGAACGATCGGGAACACGCCGCTGATCGAACTCCCGAAGCTTTCGGCAGCAATCGGGCGACGAATCCTCGGGAAAGCCGAATTTCTCAATCCAGGCGGTTCCGTCAAAGATCGCGCGGCGCGCGGTATCGTCGACGATGCCGAATCCACGGGACGGCTGCAAGCGCACGGGACGATCGTCGAGGGCACGGCCGGAAACACCGGGATCGCGCTGGCCCTGCTCGCCAACGCGCGCGGCTATCGCGCGATCATCGTGATTCCCGACGACCAGTCGCCCGAAAAGGTCGCGCTCTTACGTACGTTCGGCGCCGACGTTCGCGTCGTGCCCGCCGCACCGTTCACGAATCAAGCGAACTACTATCACGTCGCCCGCGGCATCGCGGAAGAGACGCCCGGTGCGATCTGGGCCGATCAGTTCGAAAACGTCGCAAACAAACGCGCGCATTACACCTCGACGGGCCCCGAAATCTGGCAAGCGCTCGGCTCGGAGTTGACGGCGTTCGTCGCCGCTTGCGGAACGGGCGGGACGCTCGCGGGCACGTCGCAGTTTCTCAAAGAGCGCAATCCGAACGTGCGTGCCGTTCTCTGCGATCCGTACGGCTCGGCACTCTACTCTTACGTGAAGACGGGCGAGCTCACGACGGAAGGTGACTCGAACGCCGAAGGCATCGGCATCAAGCGCATTACGAAGAACTTCGCGGATGCACCGCTCGACGATGCGATCCGCGTCGACGATCGAACGATGGTCGAAATGGCCGCGTGGCTCTTACGCGAAGAAGGTCTGTACGTCGGCGGCAGCGCCGCGCTCAACGTTGCGGGAGCAGCTCGCTACGCACGAACGTTGCCGCCGAACAGTGCGGTCGTGACAATTCTCTGCGACGGCGGCGAACGCTATCGCTCCCGTATTTGGAACGCGGAGTGGCTGGCGGAGAACGACTGCACGCCGACCGCAACCGACCTCTCCTTTCTGTAAGGACCAACCCCGATGCCCGACACGACCGATCCCACGCGCGCGACGTCGCTCTCGCTCGGACGCAAAACGTTCGTCGGACTCTCTGCGACCGCAGCAGCACTCGGCGGCGCGATCGCAACGGCGCTCGCGCAAGCGACGGACTTCGGAAAGCCACATCCGCCGATCGTCGCGGAAGACGACCCCGCGATCACCACGGCCCACCCGACGATCACCTACGGAACGCGTACGATCGACGCATATTACGCGGCACCGAAGAATGCGCGCCCGAACGCGCCTGCCGTCGTCGTCGTTCAGGCAATCTGGGGCGTCGACGCACAGCTCCGCGACGTGGTCCGGCGTTTCGCGAAGGAAGGCTACATTGCGATCGCTCCGGATCTCTATACGGGTCTCGGCGCGCCGAGCGGCGACGGTGCGACGGATTTCGCGCCCTTTCGCGACGTCGCAGCGAAGCTTTCCGACGACGTCGTCGATGCGGATCTTGCCGCCGCGGCGGACTTCGTTCGCTTCGGCGCACCGAGCGGGCGGCGCGAGAAGATCGGCGTCGTCGGATTTTGCATGGGTGGCGCCATCACGCTGCGCCAGACGGTCGACAACGCGGCGACGTTTGCAGCGGCATCCGTCTTTTACGGCAAAGTTCGCTACGGAACCACGGATAACAAGGGCACGATCACGCCGATCGCGCTCGACTACGCATCGAGTATCGGAACGCCGATGGCCGGCAGCTGGGGCGAACGCGATACGAGCATCCTCGCCGCCGACGTACGCGCACTCGATGCGAAGCTCACGGTGCTTGCGAAGCCCCACGAATTCCGCGTTTACGAAGGCGCGGGTCACGCGTTCTTCGACGATACGCGCGAATCGTACGTACCGTCGGCAGCGGCTGATGCATGGTCCCGAACGCTCGCGTGGTTCGGCGAGTATTTGAAGTAAGCGATGTCGCTCCGCATCGTCCACTGCGCCGACGTTCATCTGGAGACCGTGTTCCCGGATACGAGCGGCGGCGCCGCGCGGCGCCACGCGCTCGCGGCCGCATTCGCGCGCATCGTCGATGAGGCACTCGCGCGCGATGCCGACGTCCTAACGATCGGCGGCGACCTGTACGAATCCGAACGTGCCGGACCGCAAACGGCGCGTTTTCTCTTCGAACACTTGGCGCGCTTCGGGAACCCCGTCTTCGTCGCGCCCGGAAACCACGATCCGTATGCGGCATCGTCGATCTTCGCGCGCGCCGACGTGCCCGAGAACGTCAAGGTTTTTAACGAGGCGGCCTGGCGCGCATATCCGCTCGCACCGAACGTGACGCTCTTCGGGTTCGGACACACGCCCGCAGAACCGGGGCGCCCGTTCGCGCACGCGCGCTTCGATCGCGGCGGCGTGCAGATCGCGCTCGCGCACGGAAGCGACGAGCAACGCTGCCCGCCGAACAAGCGCGCGACCGCGCCGTTCCGTAGCGATGAGATCGCAGCTGCCGGCGCATCCATGTTGCTCGCGGGACACTATCACGGTGGGTACGTCGTGCGTGAGGGCGGCCGCCCGATTCTCGCGTATCCCGGCTCTCCGGAGCCCATCAAATTCGGCGAGAACGACGTGCACGGCGCGCTGCTCGTTACCGTCGATGGCGAGCACCTGGAGATCGAGCCCTTCGCGACGTCGCGAACGCGGCTTGTCGAGCTCACGTGCGCGCTCGACGGCGTCTCGAACGAGAGCGGCGCGCTCGCGGCGCTCGAAGCATCGCTCGCTCCGTACGGCACGAACGACTACGTGCGCGTGCGTTTGAGCGGCCACGTCGAGATGGGAACGCGCATCGATACCGATCTGATGGCCGAGCGCTTCGGTGCGTCGCTCGGCTCGCTGACGATCGCCGATGCCACCGTGTCGCACGATTATGCCGCGATCGCACGCGAGCCGACGGTGCGCGGACACGTGGTGAGCGATCTTCTCGCGCGCGGCGCCGAAGGTGCGGCCGCACTTCGCTACGCGCTCGCCGCCTTCGACGGAACGGAGATCGCGCCGTGAAGTTGCAGCGCCTCCGTATCGACGGCTTCGGGAAACTCGCCGACCGCACGCTCGACTTCGATCCCAACTTCAACGTGATCTACGGTCCGAACGAAGCGGGAAAATCCACGCTCGGCGCGGCGCTGCTCGCATCGCTGTACGGCTTCACGCGCGGCGATAAGGATCGCTACCGACCTTGGTCCGGCGCGCGATACGCGACGGCGCTCACGTACGAACTCGCCGACGGACGCACGTTCGAAGTGCAGCGCGATTACGAACGCGACGGCAAGGGCGTGCGCGTGTTCGATCGCAACGGCGCCGACGCATCGGGCGATGCCTCCGAGGGCAAGACGATCAATCCCGGACTCGCGCACCTCGGTATTCCGCTCGAAGTGTTCGTCAACGTGTCGTTCTCCGCACAAGGCGAAATCGCGATCGATACGGCGCGAGCGGAGCGCATCACGCACGCGCTCGCGCGCGCGCTCGATGGCGGTCCGAAAGAATTCGCCGCGCTCGAAGCGCTCGAGCATCTCGATAAGGCGCTCGCGCAGTACGTGGGGAAAAAGCGAGCCACGGTCAACGCGCCATTGCGTCATCTCAACGACGAGATCGAAGAAGCGCGGCAACGCGTCGACGAGATGCGCGCACAGTTGCGCGCGCTCGACGACGTTCGCGAGCGTCTCGAAGCCGAGAAACTGCGAGCGGAAGAACTCGACGCGGCGCTCCGCGAGAGTTCGCGCCGCGGCCGAGCACTTCGCGTTCACACGCTGCGATCGCGACTCGATTCGCTCGTCGACATCCGCGACGATCTGGCCGCGTTGCAGGCGCAACGCGCCGAATACGACGACGTCGAGGGGTTCCCGAGCGAGGCCGTCGCCGGACTCGACGCACTGTACCGCACGTGGCATACCCTCGACGCACTCGCCCGCTCGCAAAGTGAGGAGGCCGCGCACGCGCGGCTGACGCCGTCGCTCGTCGACGAAATGCACGAGCGCGCGAGCGACGGTGGGGCGCTCGATGACGAAGCGTTCGCACAACTCGAAGAGGCGGCCGCAGCAGCGACGGCCGCGCGAGACGAAGCAACCGTCGCGGCCGATAGCGCGCAGCGCGCGCGTCGCAACGTCAGCGGCGGCAGCGAGCTCTTCGGTGCCGCGTTCACCGCCGGCGTGTTCGTTGCAATCGGCGCGGTCGTGCTCGCATTCTTCCAGGATTGGATTCTCGCGATCGTCGTTGCGGCCGTCGCGCTCGTTCTTTTTGCGTTCGCGTGGTCGCGGTGGCGCGCGGGTGCGCGCTCGACGCGGACGATCGCGACGACGCAGGCCTTGGCCGACGCGGCCTCTGCGCGTGAACGTGAAGCGGCGGCTCGCGTGGCCGCGGTGCTCGAGCCGCTCGGCGTTCCCTCGATCGAAGAACTCTCGAAGCGCCGTGCGCGCGGACGCGAGCTCCGCGAACGCTACGCCGAAGCCGCGCGTCTCGCAACCCGCGCCGAAGCGACGTGCGCCGAGCGCGACGCGGCCGCGACCGCGTTCGATCGCGCGGCACGGAAACTCGTCGAACCGAGCGGATCCCGCGAAAGCGACCTCGCCGCGGCGCGCACGCGCGAAGCCCGCAAGAGCGCGCGCGACGGCATCGAGCTACGCCTCTCGATGCTCGACGTCCGCCGCAACGACGTGCTCGGAAGCGACGATGAGGCCGCGCTCGAAACGGAGCTCGCGGAGCTACTCGCAGCAGGCGTCGAGGCCGCACCGCCCGCCGGCACGTCCGCGCGCGCGTTCGAAGCGGAGCGCTCGGACCTCGAACGTCGGCGCTCGGAGAACGTCGCAGCCGTCGCGGCGACCGCAGCAGAGCTGCGCACGGTGGAAGCGTCGATCGGCGATCTCGCGGCGGCCGACGAGCGCCTCCAAACGCTCCGCGCGCAAGCCGCCCGTTTGGAGCGATTCGAGGAAGACGTCTCGCTCGCACGCCGCACGATCGACGAGCGTACGAAAGAAACGCATCAGAAATTCGCACGTCGCCTCGCGGACTACGCATCCGATACGTTCTCGCGCGTCACGAACGGCCGCTACGCCGATCTGCGCGTCGATCCAGAGACGCTCGAGCTACGCGCGCGCGTCCCGGAAACCGGCGCGATCGAACCGATCGAACGCCTCTCCGCAGGCACGCGCGAGCAAGCCTTCCTCGTCGTCCGGCTCGCGATGGTGCGCATGTTTTCCGAAGGTCTCGAGACCGCACCGCTGCTGCTCGACGATCCGTTCGCCTATTGGGACGACGAACGAATCGCGCGCGGCTTCCCGGTGCTCGACGCATCGTCGACCGGCGCGCAACTCATCCTCTTCACGACGAGCCCCGAACTGATGACCGCCGCCCGAGAACGCGGCGCGCGCGTGTTCGATCTGAGCACTCAGGACTCGCACAACTCGGCAATCGTCGCGCGATAGTCGTTTGCGGCGCCGAGGAACGCGTCGACGGCCGGCGAGCGTTGGCCGTCGCGATACGCGACGCCGAAGCGCTGCCGGATCGCCGGGAACGGTACGTCGACGATGCGGAGTGCTTCGGAGCGGAGCTCGGCGTTGACCGCCCAGCGCGGCATGAACGCGATGCCGAGATCGGCATCGATCAGCCGCTTGATGAGCGCGAGATCGTTCGTCACCGCGATGCGGCAGAGCTCCGGATGCGCGTCGAAGAGGCGCGCGACTTCCGGCGATCCGTCCCACACGAGAAACCGCGCCGAACGGACGTCGGCCGGCACGACGGTCTCGCGGTTCGCGACGGCGACGATATCCGTTTCGCCGAGCACGTCGCACTGCAGCGCCGACGTCGGGGCCGGGAGCTGAACGAACGCGACGTCGGCTTCGCTCGATGCGACGCGACCGATCGCGCCCTCGCTGCCGAGGCCCGTCGCAATCTGCAGGGCGATGTTCGGATGCGATCGCGCGAAGCGCTCGTAGAGCCCGACGTAGAGGTACGACGATGCGACGGTCGCCGCGACGATCTTGAGCGATCCCACGAACGACCGGTCGACCGTGAAATGCGCCTTGATCTCGTCCGCCGCCGCGATGATCTGCTGCGCCCGCGGCAGGAGCGAGCGGCCGGCCGCGGTCAGGTCCGTGTGCGTGCGGCTACGCGTGAAGAGGGACACGCCGAGTTCCGCTTCGAGCGCGCGAATCTGCTGGCTCACGGCCGACTGCGTGAGGAAGAGCTCTTCGGCGGCGACCGTGAAGTTACGACGCTCGGATACGACGACGAAGGTCCGTAGCAGGCGAACGTCCATTCGCGGGCCTCTTGCGATAAGCGATCGTTGGGAGCGGAGAAGAAAGGCCGAAGCGTCGCCGTGGGATGGCTCCCGCCGGTCTGCGAAGTACGTCTCCCGGCGCGGGATACCCCGCCCGCACGAGATGGGAGGCCCCCGTGGTCGAGCAGAGATCGATCGAGACCCGTTTGTTCATCGATGGAGCGTTCGCCGAGGCGGCATCCGGCCGAACCTTCGCGACGATCGATCCGGCGACGGGCGAGGAGATCGCCCACGTGGCCGCCGCCGGAGCCGCCGACGTGGATCGGGCCGTCGGCGCAGCGCGCCGCGCATTCGACGAGGGTCCGTGGGGCCGTACGACGCCGAGCGACCGCGCGAAGACGCTGCGCAAACTCGCCGGGCTCCTCCGAGAGAACGCCGACACGCTCGCGGCGCTCGAGTCGCGCGACGCCGGCAAGCCGTTCAAGGAGACGTCGTTTCGCGACGTCCCACGCGCAGCGGACAATTGCGACTTCTTCGCATCCGCGATCGAGCAACGCGTCGGCGAGACGTTCTCCGCGCGGCGCCCGTTCCTCGGCCGCGACCGCGAAATCCAAAGCATCGTGCAGTACGAACCCGTCGGCGTCTGCGCGCTAATCACGCCGTGGAACAGCCCGCTGATGCAAGCCACATGGAAGATCGCGCCCGCGCTCGCCGCGGGCAATACGTGCGTGCTCAAACCATCGGAACTCACGCCGCTCTCGACGCTCAAGCTCGCCGAACTCTGCACGGAAGCCGGTATTCCGGACGGTGTCGTCAACGTGTTACCGGGGCTCGGCGCCGATGCGGGCGCCCCGCTCGTTTCGCACGTGGGCGTCGACGCGGTCGCGTTCACGGGCAGCGAACCGACGGGCACGTCGATCAACGTTGCGGCGGCCGCGACGCTCAAGAAAGTCACACTCGAACTCGGCGGGAAATCCGCCAACATCATCTGCGAAGATGCGGACCTCGACGATGCGGTCGAAGGCTCCGTCCTCGCGATGTTCCGCCACAGCGGCCAAGTCTGTCTCGCGGGCACGCGACTCTTCGTGCACGACGCGATCTACGATACGTTCGTCGAGCGCTTTACCGCGCGCGTGCGTGCGCTCGTCGTGGGCGACCCGCAGCAACTCGGATCCGATCTCGGACCGCTGATCAGTCCGCAACATCGCGCACGCGTCGAATCGTACGTCGCGAGCGGACTCGCGGAGGGCGCCGAGGTGCTCTTGCAAGGCGCGCGCCCCGCGGATGCGGCGCTGCAGAAGGGCAACTACCTCTCGCCGACGATCTTCGCGCCGACCAGCGACGAACTGACGATCGTGCGCGAAGAGATCTTCGGGCCCGTACTTTCGATCTTGCGTTTCTCCGGCGATGCCGATGCGATCGCGCGTGCGAATTCGACGCGCTTCGGTTTGGCTGCGTACGTTTGGACGCGCGACGTCTCGCGCGCGCTTTCGATGGCGAACGCGCTCCAGGCCGGGATGGTGTGGGTGAACGGCTACTTCTTACGCGACCTCCGCCAACCGTTCGGCGGTATCAAGCATAGCGGTCTCGGCCGCGAGGGTGGTCGCTGGAGCCTCGACTTCTTCACGGAACCGAAGCTCGTGTGCGTCGCCCGATGAGCGGCGAAATCGTCGCCGGCCTTTTCAGCACGCACGTACCGCGTTTGATGATTCACGATCCCGCAGCGCGCAAGGCGTACATGGGCGACGACATCACGACGTTTTACGACGCGCTGCCCGAAGTCTACGAGACGAAACTGCGCGATCTCGATTTCGACACGTTCGTGATCATCGATACGCATTGGCACTCGACGCTCGATTTCATCATCAACACGCACGAGCGTTTGCACGGCGTGTACACGTCCGACGAGATCCCGTGGATGATCAACGAGTACGAGTACGACTATCCGGGCGACCCGGAACTCGGCGCGCTCATCGCGGAAGAGGCCGAGCGCATCGGAGAACACGCGCAATGTTCGGCGCACCGCGGGCTCCCCGTGCACTACGGCACGCTCAACGTGATGCACTATTACAATCCGGGTCCACGCAAGCGACGCGTCCTCGCGATCAGCGTGCTCGACACCGCGGAAGTCGAAGCGAACGTCCGGTTCGGCGAAGCGATCGCACGCGCCGTCGAACGTAGCGGGCGGCGCGTGGTGCTGATCGCGTCGGGCGGAATCTCGCACAAGTTCTGGGATCTCGCGGTCATCCGGCAGCGTGCGAGCGCCGATCCGAAAGACATCAACGGCGACGAACGCCGCCGTTGGGACGAGCGCATCATGCAATGGTGGCGCGACGGCGACCACGCGGCCGTGCTCGCGAACGCCGACGAATTCCGTCGCGCCTGCTCGCCCGAAGGGCGCTTCGCGCACTACCTTATCCTCGCCGGAGCCTTCGAACGCGGGGCAAACCTTTCACCTGGCATCCAATTCGGCCGCTACGAAGCGGCGATCGGTACCGGCCAAGCGATCTTCTGGTTCGACCCCGCGCGAACGCCGGCGCGATCGTCGTAGCCGTCGAGCCCCTATACGCTAGCGACGACCTTTTCGTCGACGACCGCGTTGCGTAACGTGCCGACGCCCTGGACTTCGACCTCGACCACGTCGCCGGGCACGAGGTATCGCGGTGGATCGAAGCGCGCGCCGGCACCCGTCGGCGTTCCCGTTGCGATCACGTCGCCGGGCGCGAGCGTCGTAAACGTCGAGATGTAGCTGATAAGATAGTCGAACGGAAACGCGAGGCTCGCGGTCGTGTCGTTTTGACGGACCTCACCGTTCACGCGCGTCGTGACGCGCAGGTCGTCGTAGCCTGAGAATTCGTCGGCCGTCACGAGCCACGGACCGACGGCGCCCGAGGCCGCGAAATTCTTGCCCTGCGTCACGTTGAATTTTCCGTGGCGGACCCAATCGCGGATCGTGCCCTCGTTCATGCACGTGAGCCCCGCGATGTGCGCGTACGCGTCTCCACGTGCGATACGCCGCCCCGCGCGACCGATCACGATCACGATCTCGCCTTCGTAGTCGAGCTGCGGCGATTCCGGCGGACGTACGAGCGACGCACCGTGGCCCACGAGCGACCCCGGCGTGCGCATGAAGATGCTCGGATACTTCGGCGCTTCGGACGCGTCGCGATACTCTTCGTTGCGGTTCATGTAGTTGACGCCGATGCAGAAGATCTTTTCGGGCTGGGCGATCGGTGGCAAAAACGTCACGTCGTCGAGCGCGTAGTCGCTCGACGCATTCGCGAGTCCGGCGAGTTTCTTCGTGACGTCGCCGAACGCGATGAGATCGTGGAGGTCCGCAAAATCGGCTCCGAGCCGAGCTCGCAAATCGACGATGCCGCCATCGCTCGCGATCGCGCCGAACGACGGGCCGGCATCGGTGCGATACGAGAGAAGCTTCACGCGCCGGCGGTTGCGAAGAGGCCCGACCGTTCGAGCACCGCATCGAGCTTGCGCTCGAGCTCGGGACTCGCCGGAACCATCGGCAAGCGATGCTCGTTGGTCGCGAGCAAGCCGAGGCGTTTCATCATATACTTCATCGGGATCGGGTTCGTATCGAAGAACACGGCCTTGTTGATCTCGAGCAACTGTTGGTGCAGCGCGCGTGCCTGCGCGAAATCACCGCTCCACGTTGCCTCGCACATCCGCGAGAGGACGCGCGGATCGAGATTGCCGACCGCGTTCATCAGACCGACGCCGCCGATCGCAAGGATCGGAAAGCTCAGCTCCTCGAGCCCCGCGAAGATGCGAAAATCCGGAAGCGCGCCGAGACACTCGGAGACGAAGCCGAGGTCGTTTACCGCGTGCTTCATCCCGACGAACGTCTTCGATTCGCGCGCGAGCTCCGTCACCGTCTCGAGCGTGACGGAGACGGCCGTGCGGCCGGGGATGTGATAGATCATCCACGGGACGTCGAACCCGCGCGTGACCTCGAGATAGTATTTCACGAGCCCGCGCTGCGGCGGTTTCACGTAATAGGGCGTGACGATCAACAATGCGTCGGCGCCCGCGCGCGCGGCGTGCTCCGTGAGCTCTTGCGTCTCGGCAAGCGATTGCGATCCGGTGTTGACGACGATCGGCACGCGTCCCGCCGCTTTCGCGACCGCGATATCGACGATGCGATTGCGTTCTGCGATCGTCAGCGTCGAGGGCTCGGCCGTCGTGCCGTTCACGAGGATGCCGTGCGAACCGTTCGCGATCTGGAAGTCGACGAGCTTCGCGTACGTGTCGTAGTCGACCGCACCATCCACGAACGGCGTGACGAGCGGCGGGATCGATCCCTTGAGATTTTCGATATCGTAGCTCATGCGTGGGCCGCCTTTCGACGCTCGACGTAGTCGTGCAGATTGTTCTTCTTAAAGCTCGTTTCGGGATCGATTTCCTGAAGCTCGAGCGAGATCGCGAGCGGCGTCTCGCGGAACGTCGTCTCGAGGCTCGCGCACACGGCCTCGAAGACCGTCTCCGCGGCGCGCCGCCGCGTCGCGACGTCGCGGCCTTGGCCGATACGAAGCACGACGTGCACGAACGCGTTCGCGGGGTCGCGGTCGGCGATCAGATAGTCGTGGCGCTCGGCGAGCCGCGTGCGGATTCCGCCCTCCGGGAACACACCGGTCGAGAGCGCGGCCGTATGGACGCGCTCGAGAAGCGCCGGAAGGTCGGCTCGCGCGCGGACGTTATCCGAGCATTCGATCACGATGTGGGGCACGTGGCTCCTTTCGCCGTCGAGCCCCGCGTCACGGCCCGACCGTCCAGAAGCGTTTCTTCTGATGTGAACAGCGATCACACCTCGTCGCGAAGTGGTTCCGCGCGGGTTCGAAGAAACGACTTTTATGGCATCCACGCTTCGCGAACCGATCGTTCCGCAGACCGTCAGTTGCCCCTTCGCGCGTGCTGCGATCGAAAAGGCCCCGGCGACGACCTACGACCCGTTCGACGCGACGTTCCTGAACGATCCGTACGCGATCTTCTCTCAATTGCGCGTGGAAGCGCCCGTCGCATACGCGCCGGCGATCGATATGTGGACGGTGACGGATTTCGAAGACGTCGATGCGATCTTCAAAGACCCGCAGACGTTCTCGGCCGCAATCGCGCAGTCGCCGCTCGACCCGATCGCGCCCGAAGCGCAGAAGATCCTAAGCGAAGGGTTCCGTCCGCTCGCCGTGATGTCGAATCTCGATCCGCCCGAACACGCGCGCATCAAATGGCATACGTCGCGCGCGTTTTCCGCGCGCCGCATTTCGTTCATGGAGAACGTGATTCGCGAGCGTGCGACGGCGCTCGTCGAAGCGCTCCCGGCGAGCGGCGAGGTGGACCTCGTCGCGACGCTCGCGTTCCCGTTGCCGGCGGTCACGATCTTCAAGATGATCGGGTTTCCCGACGAAGACATGGAGATGCTCAAGTCGTGGTGCGGCAATCGCCTCGTGATGACGTGGGGCCGCACGACGCCGGAAGATCAGCAGCGGATCGCGCGCCAGATGGTCTCGTACTTCAAGTATTGCGAGGAATTCGTCGCGATGCGCGCGACGAATCCGGCCGACGACCTCACGAGCGACCTGCTCGCGACGGGTCTCGAAGACGGCACGCTCTCGCACGACGAGATCGTTTCGATCATTTATGGCTTGAGCTTCGCGGGCCACGAAAACATCACGAACATGATCGCGAACACGGTGCGACGGCTGCTCGAGAATCCGGCCACGTGGAACGCGCTCGTCGCCGATACCGCGCGCCTTCTTCCGAATACGATCGAGGAAGCCTTACGCTTCGACTCCTCCAACATCGCGTGGCGGCGCGTCACGACGCGCCCCGTGACCTTACGCGGCGTCGAGATCCCGAAGGGGGCGCGTATCCTCGTGCTCCTCGGCGCCGCGAACCACGATCCGAAGAAGTTTGCGAACCCCGAGACGTTCGATATCGAGCGCGCCGACGCGCGCACGCATCTCGCGTTCGGGAAGGGTATCCACTACTGTTTGGGTGCGGCGCTCACGCGGCTCGAGCTCGGCATCGTGCTCGAACTCCTCACCGCGCGCTATCCGAAGATGACGCTCGGCGCGAAGCGCGATTATTCGTACACGGCGAACGTGGTCTTCCGCGGGCCGACCTCGTTACCGGTCGTCCTCGCGAGCTAGCTGAGGTCGGGCTTCGGCGTCGGCGGATCCATACGCTCGACGGCGATCAAGATCTGGCCCTGCTGGCGCAAGCGTAGGAACGTGATCTCGACCGTGACCGCCTCGTGCGCGAACGGGAAGAAGTAGTCGAAGCGCTCGCTCACGCGGTCGCTCGTCTTCAGGAACGTCCGCATCCGGCCTTCGAACGCCTGAACGGCCGTACACGGCGCGACGTCGCGAAAGAAGTTCTTGCCCAGCACCGCCTCGCGCTCGAGGTGGGAGAGCCGCGTCTCGTACTCGTTATAGCCGCGAATCGTCCCGTCGGGATCGATGACGATCGCGCCGAACGGGAGCGTATCGAGCTCGTCGATAGAAATATCGAGCGCGCGCCAAACGCGGTCGTCGCTCGGGTCCGTATTCATGCGCGGAGGTTTACGCTTCCGCGGGGATGAGTCCCCCGAATGCCGCGGAGGCGGATTTCTAGGGCGCCGCCGATGCGGACGCCGCAGGCCCGAGGGCTCGCAGCGCGGCGAGCGTATTCGCGACGTGTTTGCTCGGGTCGAGCGAACGATACGCGTACGCGACCTTCCCGTCGCGCCCGATCACGTACGACGTACGGTCGGAATAGGTCATCGGGCCGAAGCCGAGGATCGCATCGTACGAACGCGAGATCTTGTGATCTGCGTCCGAGGCGACGGGGAACTTGCTGCGGCACTCCGAGCGCGAGAACTTGTCGAGCGTGCCGATGGTATCGCCCGAAACGCCGATGACCGTGGCCCCCAGCTTCTGGTACTCGGAGATGGCGTCCGCGAAATCGTGCGCTTCGATCGTGCATCCCGACGTGAAGGCCGCCGGGTAGAAATACAGCACGACGGGCCCCTTCGCGAGCGCGTCGGCAAGATCGAAGCGGAAATCCTTGCCCCCGAGCGACGCCTCCGTGGTGAAGGTCGGTGCCGCGGCACCCGGCTTGAGCGCGGCGCGAGCCGGCATCGTGGCGGAGAGGCCCACGACGAGAGCGGCGAGCGCGATGACGGAGAGAACGCGTGAACGCATCGGAATCATACCGCGTTGGACTCCGCGAGCGTTCCGTACGTCGCGCTTCACAGCCCCATCAAGCGTGCGATCACGAGCCGTTGCACTTCGTTCGTGCCCTCGCCGATCTCGTTGATCTTCTGATCGCGATACATCCGCGAGACCGGATACTCGTCCATGAACCCGTAGCCGCCGTGGATCTGCACGGCCTCGTTCACGACGCGCCGCGACACTTCGCCCGAGTACAGCTTCGCGAGGCTCGCCGTCATCACGTAGTCGCGACCGTTGTCTTTTTCCCAGGCGGCTTTGAGCACCATGAGCTTCGCGTGTTCGATTTCCATCAACATGTCGGCGAGTTTGAACTGAATCGCCTGGAACTTGGAGATCGACTGACCGAATTGGTGACGGTCCTTCGCATATGCGAGCGCTTCGTCGTACGCACCCATTGCGAGCCCGACGGAGAGCGCGGCGACCGAGATGCGGCCGCCGTCGAGAATCGTCAGGAACTGTTTGAGGCCGCCGCCGCGCCGCCCGAGCAAGTTCTCCTCGGGAATCGAGGCGTCCACGAACGAGAGCTCGCGCGTGTCCGACGCGCGCCATCCCATCTTGCGATAGGTCTTCGAGCGCGTGAAGCCCGGCGTGTCCTGCGGCACGACGAAGTTGGAAATTTCGGGGCGGCCCTTCTCATCGGTTCCGGTAACCGCGGTGATCGTGGTTCCGCCGGTCATCGTCGTACCGCTATTCGTAATGAACGCCTTCGTGCCGTTGACGATCCAACGGCCGTCGCGCAACTCCGCGCGCGTGCGCGTTCCGCCCGCGTCGCTGCCCGCTTGGGGTTCCGTGAGGCCGAAGCCCCACAGCATCTCGCCACGCGCGAGCGGCACGAGATAGCGTTGCTTCTGCTCTTCCGTACCGAAAAGATAGAACGGCGTCGATCCGAGCGACACGTGCGCGGCGAGCGTGATACCGGTCGATGCGTCGCCGCGCGCGATTTCCATAACCGCGAGCGCATAACTGACCGTATCGGCACCGGCTCCGCCGTACTCTTCGGGAAAGGGCAGGCCCATCAAGCCGAGCTCGGCCATCTTCTTCACGAGATCGTACGGAAACTCGGCCTTCGCGTCGATTTCTTCCGCGCGCGGTCGTACTTCATCGCGTGCGAACTCCCGACAGAGGGCCGCAATCGCGCGTTGGTCGCTGGTTAAATCGAAATCCATCGCAAAGGTGAACCTCCGCTCCAGCGCCGAAAAACACCTGTAATGTCAGCGCTCGCGCGTGCCGCATGATCTCGCTTCGCGGCGTGTCGCTCGTTTACCCGAACGGAACCCGGGCTTTAGACGCGATCGATCTCGAGATCGCGAAGGGAAGTTTCGTGTTTCTCGTCGGCCACTCGGGCACGGGAAAATCGAGCTTGCTGCGCTTGCTCTATCGCGAGCAGGTGCCGACGCGCGGCGAAGTGATCGTCGATGCGACGCGCGTGGACAGGCTGCGCCGCTCGAAGGTCGCGCAGCTACGCCGCAACGTCGGCGTCGTGTTCCAAGATTTCAAATTGCTGAGCGACAAGACGGTCTGGGAAAACGTTGCGTTCGCTTTGCAAGTCACGGGCGCTCGCACGAAGGACGTGATGCGGCAGGTGCCGCGCGTCCTCGACCTCGTCGGGCTCGCGCACAAGTCGCGTATGTTCCCGAGCGAGCTTTCCGGTGGCGAGCAACAGCGCACGGCGATCGCGCGCGCGCTCGTCAATAACCCGAAGATTCTTCTGTGCGACGAACCGACGGGAAACCTCGATCCGTCGAACACGAACGAGATCATGGATCTCTTGCATCGCATCAACCTCAAAGGGACGACGGTTCTGATCGCGACGCACAACGCGATCGTGGTCGACCGCATGCGCCGGCGCGTGATCCGCCTCGAAGACGGCAAGATCGTTGCCGACGAAGAACGGGGCTACTATCTCGCGGCGGGCGGCGATCGCCCGCTCCTCGTGGCCGAGGAACTCGAGCCGATACGGAGCCGAAATGGACTCGGGACGAATCCGCTTTTTTCTGAGTGAGGTCGGGCGCAACTTCACGCGCAACCTCGTCATGCAGCTCACGGCGATCGGTACGGTCACCGTCACGATCGTGTTGCTCGGAAGCTTTCTTTTCACGCGTCTGACGTTCGGCGCGATCGGCAACGACGTGCTCCAGAAGATCGAGATCTCGGTGTTTCTGGCCGATACCGCAACGCCCGCGCAAGCCAAGGCGCTCGCCGCGACGCTCGAACGCGATCCACGCGTCCGAAGCGTGCAGTACGTACCGAAGGCCGAAGGTCTGCGGGAGATGCGCGATCGGCTTCGCGGACAGATCGACACGTCGCTGCTCACCACGAACCCGTTGCCGGACGCGCTTCGCGTGAGGCTCGTCGATCCGACGCACGCGAACGACGTCGCGGCGTTCGCCCGTAAACAGCCGCTCGTCGCAAACGTCGAGTACGCGCAAGACTCCGTGCAAGAGTTGCTTCGCATCTCCGACGTGGTCGGGCGCATCGGCCTCGTCATCATCGCGCTGCTCGTCTTCACGGCCGCGATCATCATCTCGAATACGATTCGCCTGACGGTCTTCGCCCGCCGCCGCGAGATCGCGATCATGCAGCTCGTCGGCGCGTCGAGCACCTACATCCGGATGCCGTTCATTTTCGAGGGCCTCCTCGACGGGGTTCTCGGTGCCGCGATCGCGGTCGCCCTTCTCGCGATCGCGCACGCGCAATTGTGGCCGCGCTTGGTCGCGGCGTTGCCGTTCATACCGCTGCACTCGGCGACGATCGACGGCTTGACCTTCGCCCTGCAACTGCTCGGCGTCGGAGCGCTCGTCGGGATCGTGGCGTCGTGGCTCTCGGTCGGCCGCTACCTTCGCACGTGAGACGTTGAACGTCCGGCGTACCGCATGCCTCGCGGCACTCGTCCTTGCATTCGCACCGTTCGGTACCGCCGTCGCGAACGTCGGCGACAAAATTCATCAGACGCAAGCGCAGATCGAAGCGCTCCACGCGCGACTCGATCGGAAGCGCGTGCAATTACACTTCCAAGAGCAACGTGAAGCGGATCTCGCGCGTCAGCTGAGCGAAACGGACGCGAACATTTCGCACGTGACGGCGACGCTCGGCGAACTCGACGAGAACGTGCGCTGGAACGAACGCCGGCTCGCATGGAACGGCGTGCAACTCGACGCGGCGGAGGCGACGCTCAAACGCCACGACGACGCACTGAAGCGACGACTCGTGGACGCGTACGAACGCGGCGACCTCGGCTACGTGAACGTCTTACTCTCGTCGACGTCGTTCAACGATTTCGCCGAACGCTGGCAAGACATTCGCTATTTGATCGCCGCGAATCAGAAGACCGTGCGCGAGCGGCGCGACGCCGAACGAGCCGTTTCCCTCGCACGCTCGCAGCTCGAAGGCCAGCGCAACGAGCTCGACACCGCGCGCAACCGCGCCCAGCAGGCGAAGTACGCTCTCGCCGCGCTCGCCGCGCAACGCGAATCGCTCGTAGCGGTCGCGAGCCGCCAGCGTCAGAGCGTTTCGACCGAGGTCACCCAACTCGAAGACCTCACCGCCGCTCAAGAAGCCCAACTCGAGGCGTACATCCGCCAGCGCCAGGCCGAAGAGGAAGCGCGCCGCGCCGCGGAAGCCGACGCGCGCCGCCGAGCCGCCCTACTCGCGGGCGTCGAAGCACCACCCGAAGCGACCCAAGGCGGTCCCGGCACCTTCTCGTGGCCGGCATCGGGCCCGATCACGTCGCCCTTCGGCATGCGCGTGCACCCGGGCACAGGCGTCTTCAAGATGCACACCGGCATCGATATCGGGGCTCCGATGGGCGCCACGATCACCGCAGCCGCGGCGGGCCGCGTGATCTTCGCGGGCTGGGAGAGCGGCTACGGCAACACGATCATCATCGACCACGGCGGCGAGGCCTCGACGCTCTACGCACACTGCTCGCAGATCTTCGTGAGCAACAACCAGGACGTCCAGCGTGGCCAGGCGATCGGCGCGGTCGGGGCAACGGGCGACGCCACCGGCCCCCACCTCCACTTCGAGATCCGCCTCAACGGCGTCGCCGTCGATCCCACGTCTCGCCTACACTAGCCGCGGGAACCCATCGCCCCAACCGCCGATTCTAAAAATTCGGTGAATCCTCGGCTGGAACGGGAAACAAGCGGACTGCCGGGCGCAGTATAAGATCCAGATACTGAGAGCCGGGTCGCAGTTGGTCGTTTCTTCCTCCCCGCAACCGGAAGCTTCGTCTACCTCGTTCAAGAAGAACCAGGCCCCGCATATGCAGAGAAAACGACAGGAACTTGTCTAGAAGCTTTCGCGCACTCGCCGCCCTCTTCGCCGTCGCACTCGCCTCGCTTGGAGGCGCGCTCTACCTCACGCACGAGCGGGTTGCGCGCGAGCCGGATGCCTACGTGGAAAGCGGGGGCGGTGGGCTCGCGTCGCTGGACCTGCGCGACGTGCTGGCAAGTTCGAGCGAGGGCGACGAGCGGATGCTCGACGGCGCGTTCCGCCAAGTCGAAAAAGAATACTACAAGCCGCTCGAAGCGCAGACGTTGCTCTCCGGCGAGCAGCGCGAGCTCGTAGCCTATCTCAAGAAGCACGGCATCGCGTCGCCGGCGATTCCGGTCATCACCGCAACGGGCGACGAAGACCAGGACGCGCGCGCGCTCAACAAGGATCTCGACGTCGCTCAGAGCCTCTATGGGAAGCGCACGTCGAACGAGGAGCTGACCCAGGCGGCCATTCGCGGGATGCTCGACTCACTCGGCGATCCGTACACGACCTATCTATCGCCGAAGGAAATCGAGTCGCTCGAAGAGTCGCTCAAAGGCGGCGATTTCGGCGGCATCGGCGTCTACATCGTCCAGGATCCGCGCTCGAAGGAAGTGCTCGTCGAACCGATCGACGGCACGCCGGCCGATAAGGCGGGCGTGAAGACGGGCGATCGGATTCTTTCCGTCGACGGGCACCCGGTGAACACGCTCAAGCTCGACGACGTAGAGAACCTGATCCGCGGGCCGATCGGCACGGTGGTTCACCTCCGTATCAAGTCGCACACGCTCAAAACCGAGCGAACGGTCGCGATCACCCGCGAGCAGATCTACGTCCCTTCGGTGTTGGCGAAACGCGAAGACGGCTTCGAATACATCCGTCTGGCCGACTTCGGGCAGACTTCGTACGACGAAGTGCGCAAGGCCGTGCTCGATGGGAAGGCGCACGACGTCAAAGGCTACATCCTCGACCTCCGAAATAACGGCGGCGGCCTCCTCGACGCAGCCGTCCAGATCTCGAGCCTGTTCATCCCCTCCGGCACGATCGTCTCGACGATCGACCGCGCCGGCGACCGCGATACCAAGACCGCAACGCACGATTCGGTCGGTGCGGCTCCCCTCGTGATTCTCGTCAACAAGTTCACGGCGAGCGCCTCGGAAATCACCGCCGGCGCGGTTCAAGACTACA
>Ga0209611_10001125_pt1 | contig 44250 bp, 14 predicted proteins | sample S1TSphgellanicum_3_FD_187693 | JGI IMG/M metagenome (GOLD analysis project Ga0209611, IMG submission 187693) | Host-associated microbial communities from peat moss isolated from Minnesota, USA - S1T2_Fc - Sphagnum magellanicum MG (SPAdes) (version 2) | ecosystem: Host-associated > Plants > Peat...
AAATACAAGGTTATATATGTATACATACATACATACATACATACATACATACATACATACCTTTTCTTCTTCACATATACCAGCTAGAGTGTACAGTAGGCATGCAACAAAATGCCCATAGAAAAATTAGTTGTTTAGGTGTAGAGATGCTCACTGAAGCAACCAGTGTAGAAGTATTGAAGAAGCTTCTTGTACATGAAAGGAACACCATTGCTCAATGTGTGTAACTTAACTACAATGACAAATCCTGAGGGTTAAAACTGCTGCACTTATTAGGTAGTCTGTGATGAAACATATTTGAATTACAAAGAACCAAAATTGGAATGCTCCAATCAAAGCAGATCAAATTAATTGCCCAAGTTATGCACATCCAGAAACCTGCTGAATGTCTGCAGGAATATGCTCAGATCTCATGATTGATAGAGGCTTATAGGGTGAGAGAGAGAGAGAGAGAGAGAGAGAGATCAGGTTCCTGGAGAATTTGGTTTAGATGAGAATTGGGTACACCAAATCTGACTCATGGTTCACAAACCAATAAATCAGTTGGAGGAAAATATAATTATTCATCCTGGAACAGTATTTTGTGCCAACAACTTCAGCCTCTAACTTGCTTTAAGTGAACAATTTGTAAGTAAGCACATATCTCAATGAACTGACAAAAACATTGTCAACTAACAACAGCAGGTCCAGGTACACTCCAGTCTCTACTGTTATACAAAACTCAAAGTCCAAAGTCCAAACCAATGTTGTGTATATATATTTTAGGACTTACACTCCATGTTAGTGTAAATGACATAATGGAATTTATTGGCCTTGCCTAGATATTGTGTTTCGATTCATTCTAGAGTATAGTAACTTAAGGGATTTTGGCCCCTAGGTAGTAGGTCTATTTTTATATGAGAATTTTTGAAAGATTATGTTTTGGCTCATGTTGAAACTTGAGAATTAGTTATAGAGTTATGATATCTTGAAGGATTTTGGTTTCTTTTAGAGGATTTTTTTGAAGATTATAATTTTGCATAACGAAATATTTGAATTTCCATACTTCTTCTTTTCCCTTAAGATACTTTCTAATGTAAATGGCAAGGCCACAATGTGACACACCCCTTGCTTACACTTTGGGCTCTGTGTATAAGTTCCACCTACATTTGTGCAAATGTATAAGACAAGATGTGTAAGTGTAAAAATGTGTAGATTTATATCATGCCATGTAAAATTACGTAAGTGTAAAACAAATATACTTAAATGTTTTACACTCCAATGCAAAAGCATACAACTTCTATTTGCGGGCCAAGAAGTTCAGGGTTGTGATGCCCAAGCTTTCAAGATTTGTTTTAGTGATGAACAAGGTTAGGAATGGAAATTTGACTCAAACACTAACGTGCGACAACATGTAGTTAAGAATGTGCACCCAAGATATTCTCAATAGCATCACAATTTGTCCCATATCCTTTGTCCAAAAATATGGCGTTTGTATAATATAAAGATGTGTTCAAGGAAAGCCCTTTTCACAATATTGTGTTGATAGTAAAAACTTCTAGTTGGGGAATATTAAAAATAATGTAATTTTTTGTGAAGGTTCAAACAAAATCACCCATTGCAAGAACAACATTGAGCTTTGAGATGCACCCATATCTAATTAATATGAATTGTATAGAGGTACATGATATATACATATTACTTATATGTTCCAAAACAATTACTCAGGGCTATCTATCTCTGAAGCAAGGTAGTTTGTTTTGTTTTGTCACACTAAGATTCCCAAACCATGGCGCTTCATGCCCCAATCTTGTTATCTTCCCAAAAGCACTTTTGATGAGTAGGGTTGCATCAACTTGGTTTGAGACTGTTTGGAGCTATTGATTATTGAACCGTTTACTCAACAAAAATTGAATAAAATTAAAACTGAAAACTGTGTTGCAATTCAGGGGCATGCTTGATGTTATTGGAAAGCCCTCAGTGAGTCAGATTTAATAGAGTTTATTTCACAATTTTCAGAGTTAAGGTGTGAAATATATTGATTATTTAATATATTTTGTTGCTGAAAATTCAAACAAATTGCAAAAATTGGGTTTGGAAGGAAAAAATCAGTTGAACCCTCAATGTGTTTACACTTGGGCAAATGACACAGGCATGAAAAGTAAATTTTGACTTTCATTTTATACATGGTCTTTCCTAGATCTTATTTTCCTTGGAATTCAACTTTTCCAAATCCCAGAAGAGTTTGACATAAAATTAAATATATTCAAAAAGTTTGAATAAAAAATTTCTTCTTGTGTACCTTGTGCTAATAGAGCACAAGGTAACCTAGGGCCCAGTTAACCTTGTTGAATTTATTTCATGTGTTTTTATTCCTTTTTGGCACAAATGAAAGAATTCATTGCGATGAGAGAAAACAAAAACAACCCACAAGAGGTGTGCAGACAACCCTGAACCGATCCAATCACCTACAAGGACTATCATAGCACCACCAAACAAATCTACCCACCCTGGAACAAATTACATGGTTTCTGCCCCCACACCTTATCAAAGGTCTCCAAATGACCTTGTTCCGCATAAGGGAACTTCTGACTCAAGCTAATACATCTCTCCCAAGCAGCCCTACTACATTCCCATAGACTACTCCAGATTAAACTATGAACCTTCTTCTGAATGTGCCACCAACCTCTCATTATTAGAGATGGCATCCTTCATTTCCACTTGATTACCCACAAGGCTATGCCCCTAAGCAACAACCACAATGCCACCACTTTGTGCAACCTTAGATTGGTTCCTTGGCAGCAAAAATGTCGTGCTTCCATTGCATTGAGACGACTTGTAGTTTTGGGTAGGACCCATAAAGCAGATAGTTGAAAATTTTGTTGGTGAACTTCCATGCTGTTTGAACATACCTACAATACCAGAATCTAAGCGGTTCGCATCTCTGCAGATCAAGCGCCCTTGGTTAATTGTGCTATCAGCCTTTGCCCTCCATGCTCTTTGAGCATACCTACAATCCCAGAATCTATGTGGTTTGCATCTCTGCACATCAAGCGCCCCTGGTTAATTGTGCTATCAGCCTTGGGCCTCGAAACATTTACCTCAATAGCTTTGTTCCAGACAACCCATTTCTTCTTCCCTATATACAGCTTAGCCTTGGCTTCTCTCAATAATTTCCTGGCCATAGTTGATGTGTAGGATAACAGGTCTTGGACCCTCATTTCGAAGCATATAGCCCTGGATCCACCTCCATGTTCCCTACCTGACCAACAGAACATAGCAAATTGGGTTTTCCTTGGCCCTTTCACAATATTTACAACTTTGACTTGGACCACCTTACTTGTGGGTGAATCCACTAATGAATGGCTCACTTGGATTTGTTTTATTTCATATGAAAACTATTTTATATTGTTACACAAGCAATGTCATCTCCTAGCATTGGTTAAGTGGGGATGATGTGATGGGTACTGAATCAATAAACCTCATATCAAGAAGAGCTCAAGTAGAGACCCCAATAATATGGAGTTGTGAAAAAAATAATTTGAAAATTGAGTAAAACAACTTACGAACTTATGAGAATATGACTCAATTTTGATCATTCAAAAGTCCCTAGTTAAAATTTGGCTACGAATTTTGAAGGAAGACTTTCACATAAACATACATTATTTCATGTCGCACCACATATTGAGTTAGTTTATAGAATTTGGAATGAAAATCAAAGTGAACTTTTCAATTTTTTACCATTCGAAACAATCAACTTAGCTGTATTTTTGGACCTTAAAAGTCCATTGCAAAAAGTGGGCATAATAATGTCAAAAAATAATTACACATGTTTTCATAATCAAGTTATTACTTTTTTTAAAAGTCCCAATTGGCAAATTTAAAAATATATGTTTTGTTAAAAGATGGGTATTGCAAAGACCAAAATGTGTCACTAAAATGAGCCTTTCAACTATGCATTCACTTTTACATAATTGAAACTAGTTCTTTGTAAGGTTCTTAAAGTTGAGATGCAAGCAAAAATTCTAACTAGCAATCCTATTCAAAACACCTCCACATCTTGTTGCATCTCAAACCGAAGGAAGGAAATGTTTGAAATACTATTGAAAGGAACAAGTTATTGATTCATAGATTCCCACTCATTCATTTACTAAGCAAACTTTGTCATAATATCGTAACATTTCCCCCCACCTCTCTTCTAATTTAATAGCAACCCTTGTGTATGCCACCTAGGTGAAAGCACACTATGGTGGCTAAAAAATGTTATTACAAATGTTATTTTTCAAAATTGTGCAATTTTCAACTTCCACTAGGTCAATATTAGAAGAGGTTTTGATAAATTATACTTTAAATAAGATAGTTCAATTGCTAAATAATATAATTGTAAAAGGAACCTACATTTTTTTATTAATATTAAGTGATTAAAATATATATTTGTCAAAAAATAGATGTAATTATCATAATATACTACAAAATGAAAATATAATTTATAAATGATTCAAATAATTACAAAACTTGATTAAGCATTTAGTTATATATTAAATATGAATTGATTATACCATTTCAATTACTATTGAAAATTTTGACTTGTATGATTTCACAAAAAACATCTAGTCAAATGTTTCATTCAAATGAACATAAATAAGTTTTTAAAAAACATTTTGCTGGAAATTATTTTCATTTGAAAGATAAAAAGAATTATGTTGGAGGCCTTTGCATCAAAATTCATTTTATATGTTTATCAAAATGCTAGATGAAGTCAAAGAAAACATGCCCCCAAAATAATACAAAATGTACCCAAAAAGGAGTACAATTTCTTGCTTAAAGTGGCCCCCCCATAATGTGTTTTCACCTACTTCTTTTTTAAGATAGCCCATTTGCTCCTCCTTCCATCCTTTGCGGCAAATCTTCGCTCCTTAATAACCCATGTATTTGCAATCATATCCCACCCATATGCAAAAAAAATTACAACTTTTATTTTGAAAATCTTTCCTTAAATGACTACCTTATATTTTTCCACTAAAAACTAGCTCCTAGTATTTATTTCTGAAACATCATTGGACTTTTCCCTTCCACCTCCTTTACCTATATGATGTTCTTCTAACTTAATTCCATATGGAGGACCTAGGTGCCCTTTTGTTTTCATGTCGTAAACCCCATTTGAAATTAAACAACCATTTACCAACGTGGGCAAGTTGATATTTCCTAAGTTGGTACTTAAGGAAACCTTGCAAGTTTGATTTTCCAAGTTCTAATCATGAATAACCCATTTAGTGAAGAGAACTTCAATTGCCTAAATTGGTTCTATTAACCCTAAGCCTTTTGACATTAATTCCACACCATTCAACAATCTTAGTTGTGGGATGACCTAGCCCACAAATAATTTGTTGGCCATCATTTAATTTTGTTCATGTTTTTATAAATTTCCATTCATATATTGACAAAATACCACAATGTTGATAGCAAAATGTTATGCACCACGATTGCCATGTTGACAAATGATAGTTTGGTTAAAGACCAATATTTAAGCTTGTGTTGGATATTCTTCAACAAAAAAATATTAGCACAAACAAAGTCCATGGATAAAGTAAAAGGTGTTCCTAATATACTAAAAGAAATCCTTTTTTTCCAAATTATTTATTCAACACGAGCTCAACTATAATTATAGTTGAAAATGACCCTTCCAATTGCAAATTTGTTTTTGCAATTGTTTTCCAACTACTAACCAAAATAATAGAGAAGTACAAGTTGAAATTGACAATTGTAATTAAAAATGATAGCCATGTGTCACCACCACAACAATAGCCACTTTTGACCATTTTGTTGGAGATGACATCCACCATTACAGTCGAAGGTGTTCTCGACTATAACCTCCCATTGGATGAACTGCATCTATTAACAAATCATGACATCATCAAAAGTTGAGTTGAAATCTCAATTGTATTCCATCTAGGCCATTGAGTTCTAATTTCAACTATATTACAACTAGGCTAGGCAAAGATTCAAACCAATAATTTGTTGACACATGGCCCACATAAGGCTACATATCACTTAGGCTAGGTTTATACTTAGATTCAACCCAAACCTAACACTATGAAAAAACATGGCTTTTAAAGAGACCAACTTGACTAAAATGTCCACATTGACCAAAAGGTATGTATGTCCACTTTGATTAAAGGTTTGGGGCATGAAAAACACATGTTACATTTCACCAAAACATTTGACTAAAGTGACCTTTTTGACCAAGTGTCAAGCCAAAGATTTAGTCAAAATGGACAAATGTCCATCAACATGGCCATGGTTTAGTCGAATTGGCCATATTGAATGGATAGGGTTTAGTCAAATTAACCATCCTAATTTTACCCTTACTCAAATTGACCATTATGATATGACATTTAATCAAATGAACCATACTCATTTGATGATCTAGCCTAGTTGTTAAACCTAGACTACCTACCTAACCTAACATAATAGTAGGTTAGGCTAGGCCTAGACTACCTATCTAACCTAGCATAACTAATAGGCTAGTAGGTTATTTGTTAAATAATAAACTAATTAATAGTTTAGCTAGGTAGCTTAACCTAAACCTATTTACTAGATTACCTAGGACGCAACCTAAGATTATTAAGTAGCCTATAACTAGGTAGTGTAAGCCTTTTTAGTAGGTATCCTAGGTGACCTAGGTTTATTAGTTAAACCTATTAACATGTATGTAGCCTACTAGCCTAAGCCTATTATAGGTATGTAACTTAGGCCTACTAGGTAAATAACATAGGCCACCTAGGCCTAATAGGTAAGTAACCTATCCTACTAGCTAGGTAAATAGCTTAGGCCACCTAGGCCTATTAAGTATAAAGTAATTTAACCTAGGCTATTGAAATCTACTTGGTAACTACATACATAGTGTAGGCCACTTAAGCTTACAAGGTAAGTAGCTTAACATGATTTAAATCTCCTTTTGGGGTGGTGGTGCAATGGTTAAGGACTTGACTCTTCAATGTGGAGGTGAGGAGTTCAAGTCTCCACACTTGCAACCTAGGCTACCTTGACTACTTAGGTGACCTAATTACATAACCTAGGTTACAAAGCCTACTAGACCACCTAGCCTAAACTACTTGGCTTAGTGTAAGGGGCTTGGAATAGGCTAAGTGGTTGGTCTAGCTTAGGTGGCTAAACTAGGTGCCCTCGCCTAGGCTTAGGACATAAGGTTTGTAGGTACATAAATAAATTATTTTTTGCATTAATTATTAGGTTTATTAATTAAGTAAGTAGGTAGGTTAGGGTAAAGTAGGGTAGGTAGGATAATTAATTAACTAATTAATATTTTCAGATTAATTTTAAATAAAATAATTTACATAATATATATATTTCTAGTTGCTACCTAAATTACATTATTGTCATAGTGGTTCAGTAAAAAAAACCTAGTCAAAAAGACTAACCAAAAAGACCTAGTCAAAATGGCCAGGTCCAAATTGACTTGTCCAAAATGGCACTTTGGTCAAGTTGGACATGGGGGCAAAAAAACCATATGGGGGGCTTTTTGACCAAAATTCATGGTTAAAAAAATCAGGATATCTTGTAGTGTAGGTTGGCTTGAAACTAAGCTAGGCTTAAATTTAGGCCACCTAGGCTAAGCCTAGGCCAAGTGTCACCTAATTAATTAATAAAATATTATTTCATTTTAGGTTTAACCTTTAAGGTCAAATTTTTGTGATTAGTTCATCCCAAATGGTTGTTCCAATTTAAAGTTTTTTGTGTTTTTTCAACATTTTCAATGCATCTTTTTATATAGTTTAAAAACTTGTCATGGAAAATAAACAATATGGGATAAACATTTTAATTACAACCTAGTTGCACTTTAAGTTAACCTAATTACAACTTAACTAGTTGTAACCTGGTTATGACCTACTTGCAGTTTAGTCACAACTATTTACTAACAACTACCTAATTACTTATTTACATAATTAATACCTAACTACCTACATAACCTAACCTACTACCAATTGATTCTTATTATTTAATTAAATTAACCTACTAACTAATGTAGCATATGTGGCACCTAGGTTGGGCTAAAGCTAAACAAGGTGGCACCTAGGTTTAAACTACCTAATACTTATCTAATACATAAAATATGTAACCTAGAAATTTAATAATTAGTAGTAGTTAAAAAATACTTCTTAAATATTAAGTAGGACATATCTATTAGGTAATAGCTAGTAGGTGCCTAGAAATAGGTATTAAGGTGAAACCACACTATGGTGACCCCCTTTGGAGCACTTTTGGGTTTAATATTATAGTACATACAATATAATTGTTCCAAAAGTATGGTACATTTAATTTTGGGTATCAATTTTAATTTTTGGGCCTTACAATTATTATTCTTACAAAAGTAATGTTATTTAATATGATTTTTTAAATGATAATAACTCCCATTATTTACATTGAAGGATCCATGAGTATATTTATAATATACAATTGGTATAATAGGGCCATTATCTCGTTTTGACTCCATTAACTTTAAAGCTTCATTAATCATTAAAATAATCAATTTTAATGGAATTAAAAATATGGCCCAGATATGATTGTCATTTTCAATGTGAATGTGATTACTTGTCAAAATTTCAATTTACTACACATTTATTACATCCTTGCAAAAAAAATTCATTTTTTTAGATGAAAATTTTCAAATTACTCACATGGTATTTAAACATCGTTCAAACTATGTGAAATCACATAGTTCAATATACCTTCAACTTTCATAAAGATTAAAAATCATTTAAATTTTTTTACGATTATATTTGTTTTATTTAATACAAATGTACATTACATTTGTTTCCAATATACTCCAATCTCCCATTTTATAAAATGAAATGAAATAGTTTTTTTCATAATATATTGTCTAGGTTATATTCTAACATACTATGCAAAAATATTGTGAAAATCTTTCAAAAATTTGAAGTGGGATACATTCAAACATGCACATCCTTGGTTCAAGTAATACAATGTGACACCCCAAAGGGGGTCACCATAATGTGCTTTCACCCACTAGCTACCTAGCTAAATACTTTTATATTAGTTAATAATTAGTAGGTAAGTACTTAGTAGCTAATTAAATGTTAACCCTAATGGTTACCTATCTAATTAATAACTACCTATTAACTACATACAAAGGACCAAACTCCCTAGTGGGTGAAAACACATGAAGGTGTAAAAATTTTAAGCACATATGGAAGTCCATAATAACCTAAATTAAAACCATGGAGGTAGTGTGAAAAAGGATACATTGAATCACACAAATCATTGTGCAAGTTATGATTAGAATTTCACTACTAAAATCATTTCAACTTAATTTACCTTATGGAGAACTTAAAATTGAAATATGAGCTTTTAAATTATTACTTTCACTAAAGAAAGGACTTAATGGGAAAAAAACCATAATTCAAAGTACATCAAAAAATTTGCCCACCAAAATCATGTCAAACATTTTCTTTAGTATCAATGTTACCTCACCAGATTATCATGGAATCCTTTACTCAATAAAAACATGAAGTTCATGTTCATTGATTATGGATTATTCCAAGTTTTTGGGTACTTTTTGAAAAGTTCATTATGTTATGACAATTCAAAAACTATTCCAAAAATTCATAAAATATTATTATTATTATTATTATTATTATTATTATTATTATTATTATTATTATATGTTAAGTATTTTATTAGCTTAATCATTTTTATTTAATCACATGGCCAATTAGAAATTTTAGATTCTTACAAAAACTACCTTGTGAAAACATTTTATGGATTATGTAATGTACTTTCAGCCCAATACTTTATATACGCACTAACTAAATACCTAACTATTAATTAAATAAATAGCTAGGTAGGTATTAAAGTGAAAGTATCCTTGGGTGGTACCATTACGAGCCACCTAGTCAAGGAATGGTTAAAGAACCAAAAACAACCAAATCATTTTTTTGGGCCATTTATTTTAATTTTTTTCAAAACTATAAATTATTTTTTTTTCATGTTTTACAATTGCATGCACCAATATATGGCTTCAAGTTTATTTTGGAATAAAAAAAGTTGGAAATTGTTTAAAATTTGTATTCCTAATTAAAAGTGCCCTTTTAGAAATTGATAGCCTTAAATTTGGAAATTCATAACTAAATTATAAGTAATCAATTAATTTCCTAATAAAAATTTTAAAAATAGAATGACTTCCAAATTACCTTAGGAAAAACAAATCCCAATAAAAGTTTCAAATCATGTTTCGGATTTATGTTTCCTAACCAAAAAATTTAAGGAAAGGAACCAACATGACATTTTTAATTTTTTTTTAAAATGCAATGATTAGGAACATCAAAATACACAATTTTTTTATATTATTGAAATTTCAAAATCTACAGAACCTAATAAATGTATTCATTAAAGAAATTTTATGAAAATATTAATTTAAATGTTTCCTATGATGTTTGAAAATTCAATGGGTCTAGGAAAATCAAGGTGTGACGTTCTTAGTGGTACCACCCAAGGATATTTTCACCCACTAAGTATTTAATAAGTACCTAATATGGTACTTATAAATATCTAGTAAGTAGGTATATAATTATTAGTATTTAATGGGTACTTAATATAGGTATGACCTACTACTACAAATAGACCCTAAGATAAACAATGGTAATTATGTGACTATTATTTGTTGAATGTGAAAGGTTTATATGAATGAACCAATCCTCCATAAAGATGAAAGCATGAAAAAATGAGCTAGTCACACCAAGGTTAAAGTCCTTTCCAAACACTACATTTTCCAAATGACAATTTTCTATTGGATTATAATGCATTTTTCACATATTTTTCAAACTTTATATCAAACTTGAGGCTAAATATGACATATAACATGATAAAAATTCAAATTGTTTTGCATGAAACCTTACATTATAATCAAAGCTAAAACTTTATTTTGAACCATGATTACAAATTCAAAAATATAATAATGCTTAAAGATGTTCAAGTACCAAAATCTAAAAGCGTATATGTAGTTTTTTTTTTGAATGTTTTGAATACATGGATCCCTTTTTGTAGAGTATATTAAAGTTCATAAAAAAATTGAAACGATTTGGTGAACATTTGATAAGAAAAAAAGACTTTTGAAACCAAAAAAATCGCTTATCCACAGTATTTTTTATTGTTTTAAACATATAAAAAGACTCTTCAAACATGGTGAATTTTCATAAAATATTTGCTGTTGCAACTTTGAAATTATAAAATCTTATTTCAAAAATTAAATATTTTTTTTGATATATAATGTTCCTATATGGTGATTTTTGAAAATTTTAGAAAATAATTTTTAAAGATTGTCCACACACTTTGTGGCTTTTTTTTTCATGCTTTCACCCCATAAGGGTGTAAGGTTGAAATGAATTACCTTTTCAATCTACTTGCCCACTTAGAGAACATTTTCACATTTGAGTTTGACCATGAGTATCCTTGGATTATGTAAGTAAGTTATGATTAAATAACCATCACAACATGGAACTAATAATTTTGCACTTGTAGTTCAATTGATCCTCATGGGATTTAGATTGATCACAACTTTATTTGTAGTCCCCACAAATAAACACTTGAAACATAAATGTACTTTACATTTCATCCATCCATCATTCTAATATGTCATCTAGCTATAAACAATGTTCAACTGAGATAGTCACATGTTCAATTTATGGAGTTGTGACATTTCCCAACTAAAAATATGACACTTAATGATGTTGCATTTAAGTCAACCTTTCGATTAAGAATCAACTTGGGAAGTACAATGTTACCCTAATTGGGGGAAGTGGTCCCTTAGTTGAAAACCATTTCCAACTTCTAACCATCTCAATTGGTGGCTCAATTTAATTAACAACTCCTATTTCTAATAAAATAAAATAAAAAATTTGTAGTTGGAATCCATTTGGAAACAACACATAGTTGAAAGTTACTTGGTTAAAAAAGGGGTTTTCCTTTTAATGATAATCTAAAACCATCTCCATTGACACTTATGTCCAACCAAAACCATGGGTCGAACTTGGTATTGCTTACAGCCTACCTCCTATCCAAAATGCCACAAATTTGGTATTATTCAATTACATCCCAGATATTTGGTAAAGCAAGTCTAACACCTAAGCTAGTTTTTAAATGACTTCTAAAAAATCTTTTATTGTGAAACTAATGTCCTCTTCATATTATGCTATTAATTGTTTGGACCTTGGCAATTTTATGCCTTAAAGCCTACCTTGATGTTGATCTTTTTAACCATCACATTAAAAACTTCTCCTACAATCAAAAATAAATAAGGTGCTAATGGGCAACTCTATTGCACCCAACCCTTCTCTCAATGTCAAATTCCTACAAGAGTTTTCCAATGACATTGAGCCTACCCTTTGCCTCATTGAACAATTTTTTGGTCCCGGTTAAAAATTCTCTCAAGATACATAGTGCATCCATGCACTCAAACAAAAACTCCCATTCAACTTTATTATAGGCTTTAAAGAAATCCAACTTGAGAAATATCATCAATTACTTTGACTTCTTGGCCCATTGGATTGTTTCAAGGGTGAAAAGGATATTATTTAAGAAAAATCACATTAGTAGGAAGGTGAATTGGTTTTAGAAGATTACCTCCATTGAAACTATCTAAAAGGGTGAAAGCATGGTAAAGTATGCCAAAAAAGTAGTCACACATGTAGTCATAGTCACATTTACAACATAAACATGAAAAAACCTATTCAAAATTTCTTTAATTTTCATTATGAAACAATGGTGCACTCCATTGAGTTTATGGTAAGCTACATATAAAACATGAAGAATTTTCATAAAAGAAAACTGGATGAAAAGTATATTCTAAACTAGTTGGGTTTTCAAATTTTCCAACATACTTTTATATGAGAACTTTGATAAATTATGATTATGATATGAAATTTTTAATAACACATTCATAAATACATATTAATCCTCTATCCATTTGAAAGTACAAAAAATCCAATTACAATCGTACTTTCATCATACTTTCATATACTTGAAATAGGAGTGTGACACTTATTTTCTTGTATTTGTATTTCTAAAATGTATTTAAATGCATATTAAAACATGTAATTATTCAATATTATGCAATGAAGTCAAGATCTTCCTTTTATTGATTATTAAAGTAAAAATATTCATGAATTCAATGTATTAAGTCTTAGTTTATGGATACTTTCCACCCAAAAAAAAGTATCCCTCATCAACATATTTTACCATGCTTTCACCCAAAGCTTAATTTGCACAATTTTCATAAAGATCTTGTATGCAACATTCAACAATGTAATTTAAATTGTTAATTCAACAAGAACTTCGTTTTGCCCTCATTATGGAAGAATGTTATTAGCCCCTTCATGACCCTAGGGGAAGAACCCTCTTTAAATCAACAATTGCACCGTCTTCACATTTTCCTTACTAATCACACCTACATATTTGCAAAGAATTCCATGACCATTCTATGGTAAGGCTAATTTGTTTTTCATCATACATGGAATTTTGTCTTCCATCTTCACAAAAAACGTTATCTTGGCCTAGGTTGATAAGGTTTGTCACTCCTCTTTATATAATTTTGAATAAATTTTTTTGGAACATTCCCCCAATTCAATATGTGACAAAGTTATTATATCCCACTTTCAATTCTAGGGTGAAAGCACACTATGGGTGAGTCAATTTTCACCAAAAAAGGTGATGTAAAATTAGTATCATAATATGAAGTAAGTTTAAATTTTTATGGCATCATTTGACAATCCTATACATAAGCAAAAAACCCTAGAATGTGCACAACATTTTGAACTCAAATTTCATTTTAAATCAAGATTAATTTTGATCCAACAGTTAGATGAAGAGGATTTAAAATCAATGTACACAACATATATAATGTGTAGTTTTTTGTCGACCATAAGGTTTCATGTTTGTGATTCATAAGACATTATTAAACAAAAGAAATTTGAAAAAAGAATTCAATTCCCTACTATAAAATCTTTTTCTCTTTCACTTGGTATTGGTTTTTTCTTCAAATACATAAAATATTTTGCCTTTATTGCTAGAAAAAATGAAAAAAATACATTTTTTAATGAATTTTCAACCAAGACTTCTAAACTTCCAAATGGCCCTAGATTCAACTGATGCATATCAATAATAATGACCACAAAAAATTTCACCAAAAAATTCCACCCACAACCCTAGTTTTGAAGTATGTTTGCAATTTTTCATATTCTACAATGAATATTATTTCATCACAAATATACTTCACATGTTGAAATTCACCAATTTTTGTTGCAATTTTCTTTTTGAATGATTTTCTTAAGTCTAAATCTAATATAATATACTTCAAAGAAATAAAAATAATCCAAAATGTGATGTCTATACTTACATAAAAAAATCAAATGCACAAATGTAATATTTGTGACTATGATTTTTGGGGGGCGTAGTGTGTTTTTACCCTCTCATTACATAATAGGTGATCTAAGTGGCCATTCCCTTATGGAAAAAAAAATTCCTTTGTGGTTGCATTGCCTTTGCAAATCCACTTTACCTTGATTCTCATTTTTGTTTCATTTAACTTCTTCTCCTCCAATAGTCTCACCCCTTCCAATGCTTCTTTCAAAGGTTCTATAGTTTTACTTTGGGAATCCTATTATGTAAGTTTTCCTACACAACTTCCAACCACCCCTTCAATTCCTTTTCTTTGTACTTGCATTATTGTACCTTCCAAATGCAATATGACCTATAGAACTTGACAACCTTCTTAAACTTGGAAAAAAAAGAAGTAAAAATTTTCATAACTCCATGACACCAACAATGACCTTTAGATCATTATTGTGCCTCAATCTCATTTAGAATATCCTACCAATTTTTTTCATACCATCAATGAGATTAACTACAAGTCATAGTTGATGTAATTTCCTCTAATCCAACACCTTTCAATGGAACCACCAAAATGGTTCCCTCCCCTTCCAGGGGCAAAAAATCCATCTAGTCTTGAACTAATATTCTATTCATATCCTTCCTTTTATTATCCAATGAGTATGCAATCTCCCTTTAGAATCAAAGCCATCTTCAATATTGAAATGGGATTTCATTTGTTCCCATGGATCCCAATTTGACTATGTAATCAACATTTGACATTCGCTTTACTTCTCTTTTCTTGTTTCCACCATATTACAATCCCTTGTAAGGATCCACTCGCAAGCCTTAGGAAGCCCACACACCAATTCTACCCACCAAAAATTGTGTTTCTTAAGGTTTTTAAGCATACATACATTAACAATGTTTGTATCCCCTTCCAATAACCCTTGTAACTTGATCCATTGAACTCAATTACCCATGAGCTTTCTAAACCCCTATTAGTGTTCCAAAAGCCAAAGTGTACACCCTACCTTTGACAACTTTATCATCTTAATTGGTGTATTTTAAAGTTGCTCCCATATACGTATATGGGAGCAACTTTAAGATACACCAATTAAGATGATAAAGTTGGGTATACCAACCCATGGCATTGTTACAAAATTACTTGCCCAAGTTTTTTGCCTTTTCCTCTCAAAGTTTATATGCTTATAGCAATAGGACACCTAACATAAAATGGTTGTGTCATGTCAGTTTTGACAACCCTATTTTTATCTTTAATTTTTTGATATGTTTTTCTTTTTTTATATAATATTTAAGCTAGGCACCTATCTTTGCAATAAAACCAAAGTTTTTATATAGTTGAAAGGTTGTTCAACCCTTGCAAATTATGTGAGATAATTTGTAGCTACATGATTAATGGGTGAGATGCTGGTCATGTTCATTACCTTTATTCTTATCATTTCTAGTCAATGCATCTCCCCACCCCCACCTAGTAAGGAGTGGCTCTTTTTGAAAAGCTTATCGAACTTTACATATATTCTAAATGTTTCTCAAAGGTGGTCTTTAATTAACTAATTGAGAAGAAATATTTTGCTAACTATGTGCCATTGTTAAGGTTATCATAGCATCCAAGCATCCATCATCGTGCAACATGTCCATTTGGATGTTGACGTTATTTAACATCACCTAAAAATAGGGTAAACCTAGGTCAAAGTGAACTTGGGCTACCTAGGGGAAAGTTTATTGGCCATTTAAAATCGCACCATTTGGTCACCTTGAACCCTATGGTGATTGAAACAATTTTTGATTGCCACAATCCTATAATGATCGAAAGTTTTCAAAGGGTCATCAAAAAAATTTCGAATAGCAATTACAAATTTTCAATCAATAGATCAATGGTGGACATTGACCCACTATAGATTAGATGACTAAAAATTTTCAAGCAATGCCCAAAAACTTTCCATGCAATGATCAAAAATAATTTTCAAGTGGTGACTAAAAAAAATTTGCCTCTTAATTTGGCAATTGAGATTTTTTGATTGCCCATTATGCTAGAGTTGTCAAAACCAACATGACATTCCATTTTTGTGTCAATCATCACATCAACGTTAGTTTTGACACGTTGATTTTTGTGTTAGTCTTGACACAAAGGTCAACATTGATGTAGTAAAAACATTTGCACCCATTTTTACTGTTATTGTTTAACCTATGATTAATGACCACATATTTAATAACATCATAATTGACACACCTTAAGATCACTTGCCATGTGGCAAATATTGATGGACTATATTTGTTTGGATAGGTCACCTCCTATCCAAATTGTAACCAAAATTGGAGAACTTTGGTCACAATCTAAAGAGGTCACCCCTTGTCCAGCTAATGGTTGAAAATGGAAAACTTTAATCACAAGTTGCATAGGTCATTTGGCTTATCCAACTTGCGATTGAAAGTGGAGACCTTCCCTTGCAATTCAAATAGGTACCCCCCTGTCTAGTTTACGACCAAAAATGAAAAAAATTGATTGTATGCTGGATAAGGGACTAGTCCACCAAGTGACCGGAACTAGAGAAGTTTAATTACAGGGACTTGTTTAGCCTGCAACTGAAAATGAAAAAATTCAATCTCAAGTTGGATAGGGGATTAATTTAACAAACGACCAAAACTAGAAAAGTTTGGTCATAGGCTAGATAGGGGAAAGGTCTAGTGAGCAATTAAAACCAGAAAAGTTCAATTGCAAGCTGGATAGGTTCCTTGTCCAAGTTATGACTGAAATTATCTAGTTTCCTTATCTACCTTATGACCAAAAATAAAAAAGTTCAATCACAACCTGAATAAGTCGCCCCCTTGTCCAATGGTGATCGAATATGAAAAAGTTCAGTCGCAAGTTGGACAAGTCACCCATTTGTTTAATTTATGACCGAATATAAAAAACTTCAGTCCGATTGTCAACAAGGTAAAGTAAACAAAAAAAGAAGTCCACCCAAAATCCAATTTAAAAAAGAAATAATTTTTGATATGGACACAAAAAAGTAGATTGAAAATATCTTGAAGTAGAAATATGAAACTATAGGTAATTGTATTTAGTTTTTGGGAAGTTGGATACAAAGTTTGAACAACTTTGGTATCATAAAAGTAGGTTGAAAGTACATTTGAAACTAATTACGTCAAAATGGTGTTCAAATTTACTTCATATTACAATTTTGATATATTATAATTGTAACATGCATAATTTGACAATTCATAAATACCTTTTAATGTCTCATTAACTTGAAATTTTTGAAAAATCAATATTTCATCTACATGTAGCCCATTTTGTAAGATCAGACATCTTGTGCAAGTAGAAGCATTTAAAAACATTCTACTTAATTTTACTTTCAAGATGGGTTTTTTCAACATTTTAAATATAGAATGAAAGATTATCATCATGTTAATTATTGTACAAAATGAAATTTCTACTTTCAATACATTAAAAAAATTCATGGCTACTTGTAATTTTTTTTGACATAGAGCAAGGAGTTGTTTACTTTACCTTGCTTGAAGTCATCCTAAGCTAGACAAGTCCATTGTCTAGGTTACGACTGAAAATCTGGAGATATTGACACAATTTTTGACATTTTCAATGGCTTACATTAATCATTTTAATTCCCACAACATGTTGGTGATCATGCTTGACCTTCATTATAAAAACCTAAACTACATTTGAAATTTCATAGACAATTCAATTACCATTGGAAACTATAATTGTTGCAAAATACAATATTAAAATTATGTGTCTTTTTTTATTGCAAGTGTACAATTACTTAAACCTTGTTAAGGAACTAGCATAGTTAGTGACAATTGAAAAGGATGATGAATTTTGAATCTATGTTTTGGGTCTTTATTGTTTTTATGAATCTTGAATCTTAAAATTCAACAAAGCTTTAATATCATCTTTTTGGTTATAAACATATAATGCATATATGTACTTTAATTTGGTGTTGTCTAGTTTTTGGAAGTTTTGAGGTCTTGTGTGTGTGATGCATAAAAAAGCTACATGAAAGAATCCATGTCAATTTGAATCAAATGAACACTTTTGAAATCATAATTCAAACCACACCCAAAATCACATTTGCTTCAAAAACCCTTAACCTTTTGGGTGAAAATTCACACAAGATCAACAACAAATGACACCAATTTATTTTTTGTGTAGAATTCAATTTTGGTCAATTATCAAGTTTTTTCAATACTTATAGTGTCCTTTTGATATCCACAATTTGAAATATTGGCAAGTATTTATAGCTTTTATATACTATCAAATATTGTTAGTTTTGTTTTATGTTGATTATTGTTAAAAAAAACACCCATGATTGAATGTTCAGCCTTGAATCTTATGTGTTAAAATTTTAAAGATGTAAACACCTTTGGGAAATTAGGTGTTCATGAATAAGGGAGGAAAAAACCAAATTTTGCAAGGTGACATTTCGGAGTGCACACACATTTAGGATTTCTTATATGCAATTTTTTGTTTTATAATAGGGGTTCAAGGCAACATTTAATAGTAGTGATGTGATTGTGAATTTGAAGCATCATGCACACAAAAAATTATAGACAAGCGCTTGGAAATTAACACACAAAAAAACATACAAAAACCTGAAATTTAATTGCTTGTGCACATAAAAAACACACTACCTTATTTTACATTAAACACCAAAACAAGATATAACTCAGATATTAAAAAAAACATCTATGGATACCATTGGAACAATAACCAAGTAAATCCATTAAGGACTTTCCCACAACAAATCATATAATGCATTTTTCCACCAAAATTCATGAAGGAACAAGGTAAGGGCAAACCTTACATAGCTTTGCAATCCTAGAATAAAAGCTTATAATTTTGAATTAAATATGTCACATCAAGTAAAAATTTTGTTGCAAGAGTTTCAATTTTTCTTAGAGAGATTACAATATTGGATTGATATGGGATTAGAAATAAATTTGGTTACAATTGATATCAAGAAGGAAATAGAAATAGACTTTAATGCAAGGGAGGTCAAGATAGAAATCCCTATTACATTTGATATTAAAGAGGAGGTAGAAGTAGTTCCTATCACATTTGTAATAAAAAATAAAGTAGAAAAGCTTGAAAAAATGAAAGTAATGCAAGAAAAACCAAATCTAACTAACATACCAAAACTAATTTAAGAATACATAATCAAGTATTCAAACTACCTTTATTATCGTTAGGTTCAACAATCATCATTCCTACAAGTGCCATCACATTTTAGTAGTAGCTTGGGTCATAGATTTCCTTTTCTTCCATCACAATGCACCTTGAGATACATTCCCACTATTTGCACATCCACAATTGATGTCACATTAAATTGGAAAAACTTTGTTAACTTCTATGACTTACTTGTCTCTTGCGAATAGATTTGGAAACTTATGCACTTCAACACTATTCAAATTATTTAACATATTTTTTGATATCTTGGTTTTCATATAGGAAACACCAACTTGTACCTCTTGTAGGACTTGAATGGACATCCTTGAGTGCTTGGAGATTGGGCCCATGATGACTAGGGCTAAAATGAATCTGCCTATGTGAAAAAAGGCCCTACACCCACATATCAAGGGTGCACTATTGGTAGATTGCCCTCCAACACATCTCAATGTGCCAAGAAAGCAATGAAGTGGGTTTTCAAGTACCAATTATGAAAATGAAAATAATCAACATCCCCAACCTACCATCCTAACAACATAGGTGAATCAACATTTGTAATGAACCACAACAACAACATAATAGCAATGTCATCTTGTCACAACAATAATACAAAGTTCAACCATAACTAATAAACAACCTAATGCATCTAAATGGGACAAGTGGACAAATTAACAACTAGAATATGCCATGGATGCATCATGCAATGGAAAGGGGACACACATCTTTAAGGAAGGTTTGCAAATATTGAAACATCTCACTAACCTCATTCTCGAATCACCTCAATGGTAGAACCAAAAGCAAGAAAGTGGGCCCCCAAGTGTGTTAATTGAATAAGAAGATGAAGCAATAGCCACTTGGGTTCAAAACATGCAAAAGGTTGGTTTATTTGTCACCCTTCAACAATTGAAATTGAAGGTTGCCAATGTTGAAGTCACACATACTAGACCTACCCCATTTCAAAATAGTGTTTTAGGAATTAATTGGTGGTTCTAGTTCAAAAAATGTTATCTAGAAATTAGCATATGCCTTATAGAAGGATTAGAAGTAATTTCTAGGGCAAACATGCCCTAACTATGAAAGCATGCCATACCTTTTATCACAACTTGGAAAAGGGTGAAAACATGGTACTTTATGCCAAAAAAACTAGTATTGACCATGTAGTCATTGACACATTTAAGGCATAAACATGAAAAATCCTATTCAAAACTTTAAAAACTTTCATTATGAAGCAATGGTGCACTCCATTGAGTGTATGGTTAGCTACACATAAAGTATGAGGAATTTTAGTGGAAGAAAAATGGATGAAAAATATGTTTTAAATTGGCCAAGTTTTTTAATCTCAAACATACTTTTATATGAAACCTTTAGTATATTATGACTATAATATAAATTAAACACATTGATACATATTAGTGCTTCATCCATTTGAAAATATAAAAAATCCAATTACAATTTTACTTTTATCGTATTTTCATATACTTGTTCAAAAGTATAACACATACTTTCCTATACTTGTATTTCTAAAAATGTATTTTAATGCATATTATAACATGTAATCTTTTAATATTATTCAATGAAGTCAAAAAAATTTCTCTTATTGATCATGTTAAATAAAAAAAGATTCATGTGTTCAATGTATTAAGGTTTAATTTATGGATATTTTCCACACAAAAATCAAATACTCATGGTATACTTTACCACATTTCACCCAAACTTGTACACAACACAATCTATATCCATTAGATCACATTTCAAATTCAAATGAAACATGAATTTAAGAAAGGTGATAATGTAATGTTAAGGTTTTGGTTAAGCAAGGTTCATGTGATGTTTACATCACCATTCCCAAGGCTTGGGAGTGGTTGCCTATGAATTGTACTATAAATGTAAGAAGTTTTGCCTTACATGTTGTTTACATTTTCAAAGGTTCAAGGATACAAGAATACATAAAATTAAGTAGATTACTAGGACATGCATGGAAATGTAAAAAAAAACTTGGATAATAGCTTACCTTTTCAACTAATTGTTGATTTTGTAGATTTGTTCCAATAAGGGTTTTTGAAAATAATTGACATCTTCTAATTCTAGATGGGCATGGGTCACACCTCACAATAGAGGCTAACAAGCAACAAAACTAAGGTTGGACATGATCACCTTACTTGCCCATGCTTTGCATGCAACCACTAGATGTCACCTATTTCAAACCATTCAAGAATGCATTTAGAAAGGTGAGAGATTCTACTATGGCAAAAAACAAGTATCTTGAACCAAAAAAAATCACAATAATGAATATAAGCATGGTAAATTATACATAATTTTTACTTTGTCAAGGTTGGATGAAAGTAAACATAAAATAAGAATCAAACCCATGAAAATTTTGGTTTACATTGAATTTTATTATATATATATATATAAACATAGTTATTCATTGTTGTGCATTCATTTTCGACTTTCAAATTGTTTCAATAAGTTTTTTGTCTAGTTGTTTGAAATGCAAGTAAGTTCAAATTCTATTTTATGTAGTGAAGGATTATTGTAAAGTATGTGGTAAGTAGGTTTTAATAGATAGATTTTCTACTTTCTATTATGGTCACACCTCAAAAATATAATGATGTCTATATCCCCAAAAGTAATAGAACAACTAAGTTTTAAAAGTAGATTAAATAATATCCCCATTTACAAATTTACCACCTAGCAAATGGGGATACTTTTGGTCTACTTTTTAAAATGTTTGTGGTCTTAATGTTTTTAGAAGTGAATACTTCTAATAATAAGAGAGGTGTGGGATGGTTTACAATTATATTTCCACCTATTTTTATGTTATTTGTTTGGTTTTATATGCATGATACAAGGTAAATCTAAAGACACTCACTTTTTTGTCTACTTTACCATGCTTTTAGCCTAGTAGAATGGGTGGACAAGGCCTTGCAAGAATCCTTGAAAAAGGAGAACACAAGGTTCATGGTTTTGTGGAATTTAACCATTGAATCTTGCAACCATGGTTGAAAAGTTTGGTCCAAATGACTTGTGTTCATTGCAATAGAAGAAGAACATCATGAAAATTCATACTAGATAGATGCAACAAATAAATTTAGCAAAAATGAGGGTGAAGTTGAAGCTACCACAAAGTTTTTGAAAATTGTTAAGACTTTCCAACAAATGCCTACCACTACTACTACCACATCTAAATGCCCCTTTTCACCCACAACTTGTTATTATGTAAAAATGTCATGCAATCCAAACAAACTAACAAACAACCATGAAGAAGATGTGTTGCTGGTGAACTTGGAAGATCCTATTCTTGAATTGGATGACCTAATTGGTCGAAGTTAAACTCAAGAAGTTGTAGGATTGGCTAACCTATTATCTTTACCACAATTACCAACAAGGAAAAGACAAGGCAAGGAGCCATTAGTGGATTACTCTAGTTCATATGTGGTCACATTAGACCAATACCAAGTAGTATTGAAACAAAAAGTAGTGGACAAAGAAGTTGTTGATGTTGAAAACAAAAGAAAATGAAGAAAGAAGATGAAAAAGGGGTAAGGGTACACTTGCATAAATTGAACAAATAACTCAAAGGAGAATGAAGAATGAGAATATAATGAAATTTCACGACACATGGTATGCTACTACTGTTAGGGCTATTTGTGAAAGATTCCACAACTTCTACAAAGTAGGATTTTGAACCCATCTTAGGGTACATAGTGTTAGGCTAGGAATCATGTCTATGCAACAAAGAAACAATAAAGAAGGGCAAAAATGCAACTTGTTTAAGGCATCTCCCAACCAAGTTGCAACCTTCCATTCAATAATAGTAAATGAAAAAGGCAAGGGTTTGCAATGGGTTTTGATGGCATTGGTGATGGCTAGTTAAAGAAGATGGAAAGGGATAAAAAAAAATGCAAAAGTATGGGGTGTTTGTGATGGATTCTATTGGTTTTGGTGACCCAAAAGGAGTGAAAATTTTGATAAAATTTTAAAAAGAAAAAAAAAAAGGGACAGTGGGTAAAAAAAGGGACAATGGGTGAAAAAGAGAGAGGGATTTTTAAAATGAAGGAAAAGAAAAAATGGATTGAAAGAAAAGAAAAATGGACAGAAAAAAAGGTCAATACATAAATCTTCTGCATTAAAAATTTTGGATACAATTCTTGTGAATTTGAAATGCACAGATTTATAATCTATCATTATGTACACTACACTAATTTTGGGCACTAAATTTTTTTTTGAAGTGCATGTATGTGAAGTCGAACAGGGTTTCAAAGTTTTCTTTAGCTTTGGGGTATACAACTTTATAATTGAAATGCGTATTGAAATTTTCTCAAGGATTTTTCTAACACGTTAGTAGAATGCATTGCAAATCATCAGAATTGTTTTTTTTTTTTTTCACCAACACCACCATCTTCATCACCTCCTTTTACAACAACTTGCAAAACACCTTGAGACAACAAACACATCATTAAACATTCAACACTTCAATTGATAACCTTTGAAGTAGCTCCCTAAGCACCATGGTCTCCCAATTCTAAGTTTCGATGGTTTTGATGGCACAAATGCAAGCTCACATGATGGCGGTTATCACCTTCCTACAAAAACACAAAACGAACACAAACAAACACAAATGAAGAAGAGGGGGGGGGTGGGGGGGGTAAGGGACTTAAAACGAATAGTAGCTTGTGTTCTTTTTAAGTGACAATGATGGCAACAATGAGGGGCTACTACGGCAATAAAGTGATGTGGTGGCCAAGTTCAAGTGTTTGCCTTGGTTAAATTCATGTGAATATCAAATTTTTACCACCTTCCACACATTTTGTCACATTTTACCCTAGGTCATTTCCAAATGCACATTGCCTTCATGAACGCATTCCTACTTTTGCACATCAAAAAACACTTTCATTTTTTCTTGCAAAAGAAAAAAACCAATAATCAAGTTTCTATAGTCTTAGACAACCATAAAATAACAAAGGGGAAGATGACCATTTTGGCCTAATTCATTCACATAATTCACATGATGGGATGGCATCAAGTATAACTCTTATAACTTGAGCGATGCATTAACAATGACATAAAGTATAATGACCTAAATTGATTAAGTTGCCTTGGGGACTAACCTCTCTTGGGGAGCAAGTTCTTGAATGTTTCACAAGAAAACACAAAGGGGAAATTTTGTTTGATTCAAACATTTTTTATACCATTGGAAAGTTCTTGAAGCATAGATATTTAAAATGATCTTGCATTTTGATTTGATGAAATGATCTAAAAGTTATGACGAAAAGAAGAACTAAAGGTCAAAACTTCCAAATCCCCTTCTCCCCGAGGATGAAAGGAGTTTTTTTCCCCTAAGGAAGAAAGGGATTAAGTTGCATCAAAGAACAAGTTCATGAATGTTTGACAACAAAGTACAAGGGGTAAAATTTATCCAAATCAAACATTTTTTATACCATTGGAAAGTTCTTGAAGCTTAAATATTTAAAATGATCTTGCATTTTTTATTTAAGGCTATGAGCTAAAGTTATGATGAAAAGAAGAGTTGGGGTCAAATTTCCAAATCCTTGTCTCCCTTGAGGAAAAGGCCTTCTTGACCCCTAGGTCTTATTTTTGTCACAACTTTAGATCATAGCTTGAAATGAAAAATGCAAGATCATTTTAGATATCCATGTTTCTAGAACTTTCCAATGGTATAAAGAATGTTTGATTTGGACAAAGTTTACCCCTTGTACTTTTTTGTCAAATATTCACAAAGTTCTTCCTTAAAGAAAATTGTTCCCCAAGGTAATGTTTTACCTTTTTCCCTAGAGAGAAGGTAATTTTAATCTTTTTTTTCCCTTGGGGGAGAAGGCAACTTTCCTTCTCCTTGGAGGAGAACCTGATTTGGAAATTTGAATTTTGACTTTTTTTTTCATTATAAATTTTAGGTCATACCTTTAAATAAAAAATGCAAGATTGTTTGAGATATCTATGTTTCAAGAGCTTTGCAATGGTATAAAAAATGTTTGATTTAAACAAAATTTCCCCCTTGTGTTTTCTTGAACTTGCTCCTTGAAAGAAGTTACTCCTTGGCGCAACTTAATCCCCTTCTCCCCAATAGAACATGGTTGAGGCTACCATTTTGTTTCCTCCCCATGGGAAAATCCTTTTCTCCTTGGGGCATCTAGCTTGAAAAAATTGCCCAAAAGCTTTTTTTTTCATCCATTTTGTTCGTGGAAGAAAAAGAGAATTTAAGAAAAGGATCAAACCTTGAACCCTTTGGTTGAAAGGGGAAATTATAATTATTGGATCACTTTTTTTTTTGAAAATATTGTGTAAGAAAGATAATAAAAATGTTAATCATAGTTCAGGAATAGTCAAAAAAATTGAAAATATTTTTATTGTTGGGCATTGTCATGCAACTATGTTGAAATCAATGTTGCATTTAATTTGTTGCTCATGTTTAGTGTTTGCCATTGTTCTATTTCAAAAACCAAGCACCCAACCAACACTGGTTTTTGCAGAGCAAAATACATTGCTTGATTGTCACACAAGGGATGATGAGTACTACCCTATTTCAATAGAATTTAATGACACATGTATTACAGGAAAAAGGAATCTACAATTGGTCTGCTTCAAACAATTCACTTCAGCTGACTTCAGTGAATACCAACGCATTAGGAAAGGCCAGTCAAGGCCCCGTTGCAGACCACCAAACAGGCTCATTTCAGGTCTCTTTTACAGTTCCATTTTGCAACCCAATTTCAAGTTCCACTTTATGTGCCCATGTGCATGTCCACTTACCAGGCGCATATATTCTAAACATTAGTCCTATGCAGGAGTTTGCTTCTGAATAATTACAAGTATTACTCCTGGGCAGACTCTCAAGCGTACCAAAAGATTTATGAAACTGTGTTTTGTTGTCATCAGGAAATGAGGTGTTCGAGACTCTTCCAATTCTTGACTATTGCCCTGTACAGTGCAGTGCAGACAAGAAGGGGTTTGAAGGAGTTCTGTGGGGATGGGCATGGAGTAGTAATTAGGCTGGCAATGCCATCACATTCTTCATAGCTACTGAAACCAGGCCACAGTGAACCAGCACCCACTAGTGCACCTTCCATTGGATGCCTCTTATGACTCAGTTATGAATGAACCTCAACTGAGTTGATATCTGGTTTCACCTCTGTAACCCATTCTGGAAGAAGTAGGTCCTGAAAATACATATAAAGGTAGGGAAAGAGGTGAGTACCAAATAAGTAGTTTGTTTATACATAGGTAAGGTCTGTTTTTACTTTTTTTTGCCTATCTACTAACAACCCACAAAATGCAGGTTCTTAGTAGGTACGTAGTAGAAAAATCAACTGAGCTAACCACCATGGTTAGCTGGGGAATTGGAACCTGACAAAAAATTGTTTCCTTCAGGTGATGGTCCACTCCAGCCTTGAAACATCATACAATTCTAGTTGTCCAGCGTCCTAGGCATGCCAGGTGACTGGAATGGGTGAAGAATTTTGCGGAAAACAAGGTGGGAGCTTAGATCACTAACCTCTTAATGTCGGAATGTGATTTACGTTTGTGCAATACGAGAAAGGGATGTCATGGGAGTAGAGAGAGAGGATGGTAAATTACATTAGACACTTCAAAACACAAAATAATTGCTCAGACAAGGCATGAAAGGGTCTCTTTCCATTAGCTTGTTGTTGTCACAGTTAGTTACAGACAGTCTATTGTGATTATGACATCAGGGCGATATGGAGAGTGGTTGAAAACCATGCAATGTTTCTTGTTGCAGGAATAGGCACTTTCTATAGTAGAGTTGCAACTGGGCTGAAAATCTCTAAATAATCATTGACGGGAACATTGGGAACATTTTGGATTAAAATATCACAATATTAAGTTCTACTCAGAGGAGGTGAGAAGCAGTGTTTTTTTAAATGCAGATTTTCGCCACTTGGCCACGCACAGAAAAAACAATGGGACTCATCCACAGGAGTTTTGTGAAAAAAATTGCACCAAAGTTGCCCAAGGCATTTTTTTCTGAAATCACCATATGTAGACAATAGGTTCCAGCATGTTGCCAAAACATAGGAGGATTCTTAAATTATTCTACCTTCCTCTGTGACTTGTAGGCTAATTTGGCTACAAGTCACATTGGACTATGGCTAAATCACAAAATTGAGAAAAGAAAACCCTGGTCAGAAGAGAATTTGAGTAGGTTTTTATATTTGCATCTGTGTGGGCTTTACTTAGAGCATTCCCACTGGTGCTCAGTATGTGACCCCGCAAATATATTTCTCACATCCAAGTTTAGTTATTTATTTATTTTAACCCCACCCATAAAACTGAGGCGAGGATGGTAAATAGGTGGTAACTACTAATAGCAAACCACTTGGACCAATTATTATGATCGGCCAATTAAAAACAGGGATCACCAGTCAGATCATATTTATTACACTTATGTGGCAGGTGCACAGTTTTGCTGCGCTTGTTACCAGCCTCGGCGAATTGACCAAATATGTAGGAGAAAAACTATTTATGAGCCAAACCGGCATATGTTAACTTTTCTTTATCCGCTTTTAATGTGCAAGGTCCCATACGTTTGCCTACTTTGATCACCGCTACATATAATAAGTTGTAATCACAACAATCTAATGGAAAGTCAATGATATGGGCCCTGTTCCAGCAGTGGCTTTTCATTGCGAAGACGCAATGGGCCAAAAATTTATAATCAATGAATGCTAGCCTAACAGATTGACAGTCTAGCTATTTTCTAGGAAAGTTTTACTAACATAAAAAAGAGTGGCAAATATCGCCCTCTAATGAGGGACTCACAGTTTGATTCAGAGTTCTCATAGCTCCTGCATTTGGTAGATGTGGAGTTGACAAATGCAGGAGCTGTGAGCCCAGTTAGGAGAAAAAATGTGATAGAAAGGGGGGGCAGTTTCTGTCATACCAGTCCCCTTAATGGAAACAGGTCCTTATTACCAAGGACCTTGTCTTCCTGGGGGTGGCAACAGTACTAAGGTAAGTGCAGAAACAAACCTTGGGTCCGTCTCTCAGTCTCTCACAAATCATTGTGACATTCAGGTTTGTGAAGTCATCAGTTGACTTGGTAGATCTGCACTGTGAAGCTAAAAAACAGAGAACAGGACGGCTTCACTTTCAAAATGAGTGCAGCTAAGGGTGTTAAATGCACTCCTGCCATGGCGCTAACTAGTTGTGAGTAAATGCATGATTGCAGATCTTCCTCGCTAAATGCGATAATATCATCTGACATCACCACATATAATGCATTTTACTCTCGACTCCAACGAACCATTCTCGATTGGCTTGTCAGTTACAAGACCTCAAAGACAACCTCTAGATCTCAGAGGCATGCGGCATGCATACACTCTGCGAACAAGCTTGAGAAACTATAGCAACAAAGCAGTTACAACTTAGCAGCTTATTGTGCTAAGAGTAGACGCGAGGCTGCATGCAGCTTCCCAAAGAAGGCCACCGTCACCTTGTGACACAGATTATGCTCTTCATCTAACGTTCGTCCAAAATTCATCCAACATCATCATATAAGCTTTGCTTGAATTCATTTGTTTTCCAAATATTAGCTTGGAGACTTTAAAAAAACAATCCAATTGAAAGATCAAGCATAAATTAGATTATGGTGAACATCAACTTCACCATGTGGCACATTTGGTGCCACTCATCCAACATTCATCCAAAATCCATCCAGCATCCTTGTACAATCTTGCAATATTACAATCAATTTTTTTCCCCAAATAAGATGGACATAAAAAGCACTCCAATGAAAGATCAAGGTTTGAACATCAACTTCACGATGTAGCACAAACAATGCCAATCCTCCAAAATTCATCCAACATCCTTGGACAACCTTGCAACCTTGCAATATTGTGAATTTTTATTTTCAACAAACTTGGAAATAAAAAAGAATCCAATAAAAGATCAAGTATAAATTTAGATTGTGATTAACATCAATATATTACTCACTTGCCTAACTTCAACTAAATTTTGAACTATGACAAACAATTTGTGAAACAAGGAAAACACAAAACACCTTTAAATGGGTTTAACCTTAACGATCTATAATCAAAAATTTGAAAATAAACCATTTATGTTGTTGTTTTTTTGTTGTTCCATTTCCATGCAAATTATTTGTTACAACCCGAGGAAACTTATCCAAAATGTTTCATTCACATATTTACAAATGGCATTATTCAAGCCTAAATCAAAGTCACTTGGTAATAATTTGTAACTTCTTTGCCAAAATGAATATGAAAAATCACATAATGATATTTTGTATTGTTTATTAATTATGGTGGAGACCGTTAATGCTTGCCTAAATTGATTAAAGAAAATTTAAAAATTGAACTAAAGACAAATGTTGTCTCATTCTTCTTAAACACCTTTACAATTGAACATATTATGCTTCAAACACAAATTTAATACCATAATTCCTGGTACTTGGATTGTAAAGTTAGATAGTATGACTCTTAAAACTCAAAAGTTGATTTAAAATCTACTTACGACCTAAAACTTACTAAATTCTTCTAAAACAAACTTAGTTATTATTCAACACTTTTAGCTTATTAAATGTGGGTCCAAGGTCCAAATTTCGAAGGAACCAATTTTGACTCATTTGAAGCAAATTGAATCCTTGAATTTGACCCCAAGTGGAACCTAGGTTACATTTTGGTTCTTCAAATCATGAGCTTTCTTTTTGAGCTCTTTTTTTTGTTCAAACCAATTGATTTTCCTCCAAAATGGTGCCATGTACATTTAACTTTGATTTGCCACTTTTTAGTCCTTCACCTTCATCTAAAGGCCATGAGTCCAATTTATGGCTCTCATCCAATAGGATTGCTTTATTTGCCATTAAGGTTTTTTTGTTATTGAAGTGGCATTATAAAAACAAATGAGTTGGCATGCAATATGGTTCATTTATTCATGTACATCATGTGGTGTATTTATCTTTTCCCAATTGTATATATGATTTTGATAATTGCCATATCCACATATATTTAATTGTTCATGTAATCATTTCATGGTTTCCTTTTGTTGAAATGGCACAAAAACAAACAAGTTGGCATATGATGTGCATCAATCAACTATATATCATGTGGTGTGTTAGTTTTTCAAAGTTGCAATATGATAATGTTTATTGCCAAGTTCATTCATTTAGTTGTTTTTATAGTTGTTCATTGGTTTATTATGAAAAGCTACATGTTATTTACGTACCTAAAATAGCTAGTAGCTACCTTGTTAACTAGCTACCTAACCTAGACCACTAGGTATGTAAATAAGTTGCAAGAATATAATCTCAAAAGTGGGAGTTGAATTTTTTACCAGCACATTAAAAATCAAGTCCTTAAAACCAATTCACCACACATTCATGTAATTATAAGAATTGTCAACATGTCATTATGAACATGTTTATTTTAAATCTTCTTACATTATTTACCTAGATAAGTAAGTAATGGGTGAAAGCATGGTAAAGCATTAAAAAAAAAGTATTTAAAAAAGATAGTCAAAAAATGGTCTAGTTTTTAACACAAGTAGAAGAAAGTAGATTGAAAATAATTTTAAATAACATAATAAAAAAATGGTGCTTTTCTTCGAGTTTATAGTGAGGTGATTAAAAAAGTTGAGAAACTTTAGTACAATAAAAGTAGATAACAAGTATGTTTGAAAATGACTAGTCAAATTGAGTTTAAATATTTTTTTTCATTAAAGTTTCATGTATCCTACTATAATATTTAAATGTTGAAAACTTACAAGTACATTTTAAAACTACATCATGTTGAAAATGGAAAACAATCAAAAAATCATCTACTTTCACTTACTTGTACAAGTTTGGATAGCTTTTAAGTAGGAATATATATATATATATATAATCTACTTGAATGCAAATTAAATATGTGATTAATCAACATCATTGTGATAAAATTAAAGATTATCCTCATGTTGATCATTAAAAAACATTTTTACTTTCAATAAATTAAAATGTGTTTATGGCTACTTGGTATTTTTTGTGACAAAGAGCAGAAATTGTTTACTTTGCGTTGTTGCACCCTAATAAGTAAATAAGTTGTAAGTAAGGAGATGGCCAATATTTCAATACACCCATTTACCTACAACTTGCCCACCTATTGCTTACTTGTACATACATACCTATCTATAACCTACCTACATTGTAAGACATTTATAATCATAAGAATTATGGTTTGTGATGACCAAATAATGGGTTCACATCATAATGGTCACCATGAAATAATCAAATATGTGATAGAAGGGGTTTAAAAGGTTCTACTTGAATTGAAAAAGGCATCGACATTGTGATAGTAGGCACACGCAATTAGTTGCAAACTAGTTATGTATATGATTATATAAAGCAAAAAAGATGATTTCAAATAAAATTTGTAATTGTAGGAAGGATCCAATATAGTCACAAACAACAATCAATTGATTGGGTGCAAAAGATAACCTTTACTCTCACAATTAATTATTCACTAATTTATATGCACATCATATAAATACAACTTATAAATTGACTTGATTACCTATATGTATATAGGAAATATGGACACAATGACTACCACATTATCAAGATGTCCTTTTGTCATATTTAAAATGATATTCTGCATCATACCATAGTTGTTATTTGGTCACTCCACAAACTTTAAACCATTCAAGAATGTGCATAAAAATAAATAAATGACCATGTCACATGCCAAATGTCCATGTGGCAAACCAAGACATTTTTCTTGAGAGAAAATGTTGAATGAGACTTAGATTTAGTAAGACCATTCATTTATTAATTGTTAGACCCCACAAAAAAAAACTAATAATATTGTCATGTAAGTTAGATAGTTGAAAACATGGTTCATTGTCATTTTTTTAGTTGTTGAAGACCCCAATTGTTAAGGGATTAGTTGCATAAGACAAGAATTCCTTTAATGAAATGTTACACATGTGAAAAAGACAATTGTTGGAAGAAAATCTATCAAAATCAAAAGAATACATGATTTTCATTCATGAAAAAGGTAGGTTATAACCTTCATTTCCAAGCAATTCAAAACAAGGAGTGGCCACATGTCCTACTTTTCTCTTTTACAAGATCCCTTCCATTCTTGGGCAAGGGAAAGGGCCAAATTTGTTTATTGAATGAAATATGACAAATTAGTTGGTGCAATGCAAGGGTTTAGATAATCATTGTTAGTTTTAAGTTTTGGTTATTTTTATTAAAAATTAAAAAATTAATGGTCTCATTTATTCCAAACTTCTCAAATATATGATAACTTTCATGAAAGAACCAATAATTTTTTAAGATTCATTTTATCCTTTTTAGTTTTTTTGAAAACTATGATTTTGTATTAGAACCAAATGTTTGATTTGTTGAAAACCATAATTATATATTAAAACTAGTCCTTTGATTTTTGAAAATCATGAGTATGAAACTTAAAAAACTAAAAAAATAGGTGTTTGGTGCCATTATTGATATTATTTAAACATGTCTTTGTATAGGAGATTTAAGATTCAACCTATTTGTTTATAACATAACTACCTACTTACCTACCTAAAAGGAATAAATTATGTTAGTCACCAAGGTTTATTTTTGTACCTATCTTTGCCCATCACATGTTAAATAAAATGGAAAGGTTGTCCTTCAAAACACACAATGAGATAATTTCAAATTCATTGAAAAATAGCTGGTATAAATATTGTTCATTAAAAGACAAACAAAAGCTCCAAGGGGAGATGCTTTTAAGGTATGATCAATCTTTGTTACCACAAAAGGTCCCAAATTTAAACATGTTGGTGAGCAAGATGTGAAAGCCATGTTGTATCCTCTATCATTGGGGCTAAAGGCTATTGCCAATAATTGTTAATCAAATCTAAACTTCTTCTAGCAAAAGTTCAAATGAAGTCCCTGCAAAAGTATCCCATGGAATTTGAACTTTTAAACCTCCTTCATTGGGTTCCATTCTTTAAAAAAAAAATTTGAAGCAAAATGGATCAAATGGTGTAGTCAAGGAAAAAATCTAAAAATACATACTAAAAAATCACCAAAACATTTTTAACTATGGGAAAATTTGCTTGAAATACCTACCAATATGGCAATATGTGAAAGGTATTCTCTAATCCAAATGCAATAAAGAATGCCTTCAACGTTTAATCGAGGTTGAATATTTTGAATGCAAATTAATTCATGTATCATTATGTAAGATCAATGTGACATATTTTGATTGGTATTCCAAGAGTGGATGAATATGTGGGATAAATGATCTTCTTTCACATTAGAGATTGTAATTTTCTATCTTGTTTTTCCATTCACTTAATTTTCTACATTTAATTTGTTAGTAGTGTTGCAATATTGGTTATGTGTATGGCATTTTCAATAAATGTGCAAAATTGAAATGATGGAAAAGAGAGTTGGTTGCATTGAATTACAATAACATGTTGCCTTTTATGAAACATGCTTTGCTTTTAATTAATAATTAAGTCTTCAAACTCAATCTCCTTTTTTAAATAAAAAAAAGATGATTGCATCATTTTTTTGTCATTTAAAAATAATTTAACCCATTAAAAAATAAGTAGAAAAATTATTGCCCATTAAAAGGCCAATGTGATGTTTTGTCAAGAGTTAACACTATTTTTCATGAATGGCAATCTCCTCGTATGGTTTGCCTTTTCTATTTTCCTTTCAAAAAGGAAAAAAGAAAATAATCAAGATGATAGATAACTATGTTTTTAATTTTTAATTTGCATAAATCCATTGGTCTTAGTGAACTAAATTAGAGAATCATAATAGTAATAAATCAAAATCCCTAATTTGTATATGAAACATATTCACATGGGTCAATTACTACCATGCATGTTGGGTTCAAATTTGATTGCAATGGCCCAAGGTGAAAGGAAATAATCATAAAACAATGAGTTTGAATCCAATGGGATGGGAGTTGGAGCCTAATCATGAACATGTTGTATAAATAACTTAAACCTCTTGAAACCAACCAATAAGCTATTACACAAAACTAGGTCTTAGTGATTAGACAAATTTTGCACTTATAAATTACATGTTAAGGTGAAAGCACATTAAGGGTGAGCTATTTTTTGCCAAAAAAGGTGATATATAATGAGTATCATAGTACTTATGTAATAAGCTCAAATCTTGATGCATTGTTTGGTTATCTTAAACATAAACAAAAAACTTTTAAATTTGCATGACAACATTTTTGAAGTCAAAGTTGATTTTGAGTCAAATTTTAATCTTGATCCAATAGTTAGACAAAAAGGATTGGATAAAATTAATGAACTTAGATGAAAATCTTCCTTTCTATTTACTCTCAAAATTGAGTGTACATTTCTTCCTTCTATAACCTCGGTGATTATAACTATGGTAGTTATTAAGCATGTGGATGGTTACTAGGTCACCACATAGGTTAGTTACTAGGGACAAGAATATCCCCCACTTGCAAGGTAGGGTGAACCAACACCCACCCCACACTAGGACCTTTGTAACCCCAAAATTAAAGGAAGTGACTAACAAAGCACAACATGAATCACCAAACATTTGATTTCCAAATATTGGGACAACATCCACAAAAGATTGCACTTTATTAACATGCACCCTTGATCAATCTAGATGAAAAATTCAACACAAATCTTTTGAATAGTCACTAGTTGTCTCTTTCAACATGCAAAGTATGGAGGTTGTAACTAAGTATATAATTTATAGTTTTTCAACAACCATAGGGCCTCATGTTTGTGGTGCATGAAACATTACCAAACAAAAGAAAATTGAAAAATTGATGCAATCCATGTCTATGAAGTCTCCTTATCTTTGATATGGTAATGATGTTTTTTAAAAAAAAAGATTATTATGCATTTATTGCTAAACAAATGCAAAAAACACATATTTTGAATGAAATTTCATTTAAAAACTTTCAATTTCTAAATGGTCTTAGATTTAATTGATGTATATCAATATCATACACCATTAAAAAAAAATCCATCCACAACCCTAGTTTTGAAGTAAATATGCAAAATTTCAAACTCTATGACAAGTATTAGTTTGTCACAAATATATTCCATATGTTCAAGTTCTTCAATGTTTGTTAGATTTTTAAAAATAATTGATTAGATTAAATCTAAAGCTAATCAAATATATTTAGAACAAGCAAAAATATTCCAAAATGCGATGTCCATACGTTACCAAAAGATTGTAAAAAGATTATATATTTGTTATTACAAATTCTGAAGGGCTTGATGTGTTTTCACCCCCTCCAATTGTTATTTTTCATAATTGATTATAAGGTTTGTGTCTCATTAATGTGAACATGAATTGACAATAATTCCACGGTTATATATGTATTTCTTTGCCTTTTGATATTTTCATACATCCTTAATTTTATTTTGCACAATCTTGGTTGATGGTTGATTGAACCTCATAACTCACATTCTCCAATGTCCCATAATCCATACTTGGTTGTGTTTAGTAACTAGCTTGAATGTGCTAATTATTATAAATAGTTTCAACACTCACACAACTTTACTATTCATAATAATTTACACAATCTTGTCAATTACCTAATCCATAATCAAATATGAAATCATAGAAGTTACATATAACTATAAAAATGTATTTAACCCAATTATTTTAAGAATGTAGTAAGGATCATCAATGTATAGCTCCTCTTCTACCATAACCCATAAGCTCCCATATTTGGTTATGTTTGGTAATTGGTTCTAACATGTTGGTTATTATTAAATTTAACATTCATGCACCTTTACTTTTCATAGTAACATATCCAATTTTGGGCCTCTTACCTAATTCATAACCAAAGACAAAATTTCACATAAATTACATATATCTGTAAGAATATATTCGACCCAATTGTTTGAAAAATGTAGTAAGGAGTATGAATAACCAATGTACATTTCCAAATCATTCTTTCCCTCCTACATGGTACTATGAGCATCCCCAATGATGCTTAGTATGTGACATTGCAAATTAAAATTAGATGAAAAAAAGTCAAAATGTGTTAACTTGGTTTAACAAAATGGTTTTGGTCAACATTTTTGCATAATTTGCAATTTGTTGAGATTAGTAAAAGGCATATCAAAGTTATGTAGTTGTTAATGAAAAATGTAATAAATATGATCTAATTGTTTTTTTCAAATTATGATTGTTAATCTTAATGATTGGTCCATGTGGTTTACTATTAGTAGTCTCCCCACTAGGCTAAAACCATGATTTTATAATTACATCCATGATTGCATTTATATTCATATGTGTCGCTCATGACTACATGACTACATGACTATGTAGTCAATCCATATTCATTGATTGTGCCATGTAATCCAAACATGGTCATAATCATAAGTGTTAATCCATGTGACTTCAATAACTATGGTCATGTTTGACATATGATTAAAGACATGATTAAACATATGACTATAAACATACAACTACAAAAATGACACATGGCCTTTATTCAAACTAGCTTAACCAAGGTAGATAGGTAAGTACATCCTTAAGTTAGGTAGGTAAATAGGCTTATCCTAAGTAAGTAGATGGGTAAGTAAAATCTTAGTTATTTTGCTAGGGGCAAGCCTTTTTTAAATTGGTTCATCCCAAGTGACATTTGCATTTTGAATATTTCTAATTCATACTATGTTTAGTTTATTATCTCACTTACATGTATAGTTTTAAAAATTGAAGTTACCAACAAAGGGTATGGGATAAACTCTAATGTAACTCAAGGGAAAGCCTACAACATGATGCCACATCCTTTGTCCCATACAAAAGTAGACCACACACCTACCCACAAATTATTTACCCTACCTACCCTAGCCTACCTTAATCGCCTATTACCTACCTAATTAAATAACACTACTTGAAGGAATTTCCATATTAATGATTAGTTTTATGATTAATTTTTAATTGCAAGTGCCACATGTGACTATTACAATGTCTAGTCACTTTGGACAAGTCACATAAGAATCTTAGTCATTAAAAACATTATGTGACACCTAATCAAAATGGAAATCACATTGAAATGAAACTAATACCAAAATTTCATCCAACTAACATCTAGCCTATGTGGCATGGTCATTTGCGATTGGTTTATGACTAAGACATGTAGTCGCATGAATTCTTTCATAATCAATTAAAATGTATCCATGTGTGTAGTAAAGGGAAATGCCCATGGCAAGTTGATAAGATAACAAGAAATACAACTTAAGCAAGCAAGTTGGTATGTTTATGAAGTTGAAACGAAAGACAAGTAATGATGATAGAACATTGTGTTAAAAAATCTTAATGTAGGACAATTAGTCAACATGATAGTAACATTGAGCTATGCAAGTCAATAGGTCTAGCATGTTGATATGTCAAAAAATAATGATATAGACAATATGGCAAGTTGACATTCTAGACAGTTAGATGGGTGTAACTATTTTTGGGTTAATACAAAAGGCATTTCAGTTGATTAAAGAAAGGTTTTAACGATCATTCAGTGGATTTCCAAAGCCTATTTGGGAACTTTAGAAGAAGAATTGCTTGCTAAAGAAGAGAGGAAGGAGGAAGAAAATTGTTGTAACATTTCATGGATTATTAATGAATTACGATGAACATTTCTAGAAATTATTTATATTTTTGTGTATTTTCATTTGTAAGGTAGAAGTTTTCTAACCTAAAAGTTTGTTGTAGTTAGTATGTTTACATGGTATTCATGTTAATGGAGTAGGACAAAGACCCATGAGTGATATAGAAATGTGTTGCTAACAATGTGGCAATAATTAATTCAACAATCTTAAGCTAGACTAGATTAAACAACCTAACATAGGTTAGGTAGGTAGGTAGGATCCTAGATATTTTTGTTCATGGTCATGTCTTTTTTATTATCTCATCCCAAATGGCACATGCACTTTGAATGTCTATATTGCATACTATGAGTAGTCCTTTCTTTCACCTAACTCTATATTTTACAAAATTCAACTTGTAAATAAATGATATGGGATAAATTTTGATGAAAGGGAAATATTCAACACTATGTAACATTATCACATCTTTTGTCTCATACACAAAAACACACACATATTCACACAATAAAATGCTTACTATTTAGCCTATTTATTTACTACTTATTACAAGTATCACTTAACATATTTAATAAATTAATTACATAGCCTACTTAATTAATTAATTTCCTTTTTACCTTAATTAATTATTGACTATTTTAAATTATTTTTCTTGGTTAGGTTATTATATACCATTCTATCCTAGCTAGGCTATTATTGGTTATTCTAAGCAATTTCACCCTATGCTATTTTAGGTTATTCTAGGTTATTTTACCTTAAGATATTCTCAATTATTCTAGGCTATCCCACACTACATTACTTTAGGTTATTCGTAGTTTTATTTTAATACAACAAAAAATTAATATAAAAAAAATGTGCACAAATTGTAATGTGCAAAAAAATTATTTGCATTAATTATTACATTGAAGTGGTGTTTTATTATACTCAAATTAAAACCATTAAATCCAACAATCCCAATTTTTTGGAGAAAAAATTCACACCTACATTGGACCTTGGTATTATGTTGAAAATTTAAAATGGTGCTTCCTTTCTAAGTTACCTTTGTGTTGGTCCTTTGAAATTCTCTCAAACCTACCAAAATTTAGTATATAATTAATTGTTTTCTCATTCAAATAACTAAGCAAAAAAACTCAAAGCACCAAATCTAGTAATTTCATTAGCCATAACATATTTTTTACACACTTAGACACATGTACATTTGCAACAATAATTTGTGATTGGAATTCAAGTTGAATAAGATGCCATGTGGTGTCTAATTGCGTATGAACCACATTATTAGTTGTTTTTTAAAAAATCATCTATCATTGGATGTCATTTAACCTAATGTAGTTTAGTTTATTAACAAGGCACATATAACTATAATTAACTAGCTTATACTCATTAACTAGATAGCCTACTACCTTTCCTAATTAGTCTATCTACATACCTACTTAATCTAATTAACTATCTTACCTCCCTATTTAAATTAAAATAATTGATGTCAAGATGATCAATATTTAACATTTAGTTTTAGTTATGACTATAGTTGTTGATTGTAAGGTATTATATTCATGTAGTAAGAATATAGTCATTGATTGTAATATACTATGGTCACATGTAATAATAAACATGACTAAGAATTGCTAACCCTCCATGACAAAATGACTAAAGTTATGGCATAGTTGCAAAATGTTTTAATCATGAATGCTAAGTTTTGGTGTAGTGCCCTCCTATTTGGAATCCCAATTTTAGTTTTATGGGTGGGGTTGCAAAAAAGTAAACAAATATTCATAAACTTGGCCAAACATAACATCAAAAGCTTGTGTTTAACCAATTCATAGGATGGGATCAAAAAATGGCATGAAACAAAAATAAAAGGGCCTAATGAGGCCCCAAATTCAAAATAGCTCTTCAACTTGACATGAACTAAATTCATGTCGAGTTCCTTGCCTATTGAAAAACCACAAGTTCATCATCATTTGCATCACATGATGTCATAAAAAGTATGAAGTTCTTTTCCTTACAAACTTATGTTTTGCAATCATGTACTAATTCCTTTTGGTGCATTTCATTTACATTGTAACATTATGAGAAAAAGGGGTGTTTTGCAACTGGCCTTGCAACTCAATTTTTGGGTTGTAGATGACATTTGCAATTCAATGTATTTATACGCTATGAGTGTTAACGGACAAATTGCATGAATTGCAAAGTTGCAACTCACCATATATACGATGCAACTCATTGCAATTCAATTATAACTTAGTCAAAACAACTCATTTTCAACTACTATGTAACTCCATTATAACTACACACATGATGTCATGCTAACATCATTAATTGTCATCTATTTATTAAAATCTAACATGTGGCATTTATGAAGATTTTTGGACATAATTGTTTTTTCAAAATATTGATCTCCATCATCCACTATGATTGTTAATGATGGTAAAAGATTGTGATAGGTGGCATAATTAAAAATTACCACATGGCATATTAATTGTATTTTGGAAAAAATAAAAATATTTATTTTAGTAGTTAGGTAGGTCGTACATAACCATAGGTAGGTACCTACATATTTACTTAAGATTTACCTACCTACTTACTTACCTAGGTAGGTAAATAGGTAGGAAAGCACAATACTAAGTGCATTAAATAATAGCCATGAATTTTATATTTTATTTTATGTTTTGCTTTTAGGTTAAACTTTTTAAAGTTCATCCTAAAATGACACATGTATTTTAATCTGAGAACATAAGAAAACAAGCTTTTTTTATATAGTTTGTAACATGTGATTCGAAAACAAAGCATATGGGTTGAATCTTTTAGTTGTTCATTAGTTGTAAATTGAATTGTAACTATAACACTTTAGTGCTCAAGGTAGGCTAGATCCAATGGGAGGGCTCCATTTTTTTAATGTTTAAACAAAAATTAAACCCTTTCTATTAACGCATTTGATGCACTAAAAATCATCAAAAACATAATAGAATTGAAAAAATTATGGCCCTTCAAAATATAGGGGGTCAAGAACCCCAAAAAAAAAACAAACCACCAAATCATACAAAAGACCAGTTCCCAAACACCAACAAAATTCCTTTTTTGTTGTTATGTTGTGATTAGAGTTCAAAAGTGATTTGTAAAACTTTAAATGGCGTTCCTATATCAATTTAAATCATTTAAAATGAATAAGAAATAAGAAAGTTATGAGGCTTGAAAGTAAGAGGGGTCCAAAGAGGGAAAAAAAGGGAAAAAATGTGTTTTAAGTTGGAAAGCTTATTTCCCTTCTTGTTATTTTTCATTATTCATTTTCCTTTGCACTTCAAAGATGATTTCTGAAACTTAAAATAACACTCCCATAATATTTTAAATCACTCAAAATGAAACACATATGATGAAAATATAAATAATTGATGAATATGTATCATTATTAAGTTATAAGTAGTTGTATTATAATCATAACATAGTTGAACAATAACACTTTAGTAGGGGTGCACTAATAGCCATACTAATTGTATCACTAGGAACCATAACAAAAAACTAGTTGTAAATATATCCCATAATGGGTGGTGGAAATGTGAACACGTGGCATGATTGGATGTATTGTACACTAGTTGCAACATAGTTGTTGCTTTGGTGACATATTTATAATAGTTCTAAAGTAGTTGCCACATGCAACTACAATGCAATTCTTGAAAAAGTCAAACATGGTTGATTACATATGTATTTACGATGTGTATAAATTATTATATAGAAAACCCATTTTCAACTCACTTGCAACTATAATACAACTAACTGATTTTCTAACATGGTAATTTATTTATTAGTACACCATATTTTTAAAAGTATAATTGCACAATAGTTGCATAACAATTGTATATGAGTTGTTTTTTGAGTTTTAGTTGTAACGTAGTGTGATTTTGACGGATGCAATTTCTCATAACATAATGTTGTAGATGAAAAAGAAAAGGGAAATGTAGGAAAAAAAGAATGGAAAGGTGTAGTGGGCTCATAAAAGACATAATTTTAATTAAAACTTTTTTGGAACATGTGTGCATACGTCTAAAGGGAAGCTAGCATTGGAACTTCCATACTTAGGAAAATGCACAACCATGAGGAATTTGGCTAATGTAGTTGAGGAATTCACCCCATCAACAATTATTTCAAGTTTTGCAACAATGCCCCACACATTGCCATATTTTTCTAAGATGAAATTTAACCCATCTAGAGAAGGGTCAAGTTTGTTTAAATTTTCAAAACCATGACCCTTCTCTAGACAATGAATTTTAAGGCAATCTTGCTAAAAAGATTATGTTTTGTCAATCATTTTTCATATGTTGTTACAAAGTTTATGACTTTCTCCAAACCTTAATTAGGGCATGGCTTAAAGATTCTTTCAATCAACTTGAGCTTCAAAGACCAAAAGAACTTGTATTGCTTCAAGAAACAAAAGCTCTTGTTTTTCCTCCAAAATTTTTAGAACTTGTGCCTTGTACCCCAAAACATCCCCATAGCCACAAATTAGCTTTTGACAACCTTGGCTATTTAATCCTTCTAACAAATGCCTTTGTGACTAAGCATATTTTCACAAAATTCTCAATGGATTCATCAATGATGTTGTGTCTCCATCAAGTAAGCTAAGGTTGTGGGTGAAACCCTAGATTGTGAAATATTGCAATGTCTCCAACTACCACACAATTGTAACCTAAGGACTTTTGAAGTATTCCTTTAAAAAATGCTTGCAATTTGAAGTAAAGTGTTAAAAATGTTTCTTATTAAATAATTTCAACATTTCACATTTTTTTTGTAAATCCAACCATGCACATTTTATTTTGATGCAAGTATCCAATTTGTATGGTTTGTAGCCCATGAAACTTTGAAATTAGGTTGGTTTCTTATTTACATAGGTTCTTATTTGATCCAAAATCATAACCTTATGGTTTGCAGCTCATAACATTATTCAATTATGTTGGTTTTGAGGTGTATGAGTATTCACATGAATTTGAAACCAAGTTGTATGGTATATAATTCAAGAAATTTATTGAAACCATTTTGGGAAATTTTGTAGTAACGCTTTTGGGGGGCTCTAAAAGGGGTATTTTGATTGTATGGTTATGAAATAACAATTTGTTGGTTAAAATTAAGGATTTTTTTTGGAATCCAATGACAAATGTATGAAGTTCATGATGGAAACCTAATGACTTGAATGCATGAAATTTAGAAAGGAAGGTTTTAGTGACTCAATTTTTAATTTTTTTTTCTAATGACATTTTTTCAAATGATTATTGTGTTTAGGTTTGAGTGTGAATGTTGTCTTTGTATTTTTTTCATGAATAACCAACTTTCCAAAACTTGGTGATTCATGGCAAAGATTTAAGAATATAAATTAATTATTTTGCACAAATCAAAACAACCCTATTGGGACAAGGTGGTTTGGAAAATTGTCTCCATTTTCTTTCAAGTTCACAAACCCTAAACCTTAATTCTCAACACTAAATCTTCAAATTCAAACCTTAAACCTTAAATTGAAATCATAAAACCCTAAACCTTAAATCCAAACCCTAAATCTTAAATTTCAACTTTAAACTGTAATTCCAAACCCTAAAACCATGAATTGTAAACCCTAAAACCATGAATTATAAACCCTAAACCATGAATCAAAACCTTAAACCTTAATTTTTGGCTTTAAATCTTAAATATTAGACCCCCAAAGTTTAATTTTAGAATCTAAACCCTAATTTCAGACCCTAAATTTAAACCACACAAAAACCAACAAAGACCCTAAAAAATAAACTTTGAAATTTCAAGTCTTAAACCTCAAAAATCTAAAATTTAAAGGTTAAAAAGACCATATGAAAACCCTAAAAATTAAACCTTAACCCTAGAAGTCAAACCTAAAAAACCCTAGAAAGACCAAACAAAATCCCAAATTAAATTTCAAAACCAAAAACTCAAAACCCTAACTCATAGCCTATAGGCCCCATTAGCCCATGGCTATATAACCCATAGGCCATATTGCAATATAGCTATATAACCCAATAGCTCATATAGTCATAGCTCCCTTCCTTAGTCTATAAAGTCTATATAACCCCCAAAGCCTC
>Ga0209611_10001126_pt1 | contig 44236 bp, 28 predicted proteins | sample S1TSphgellanicum_3_FD_187693 | JGI IMG/M metagenome (GOLD analysis project Ga0209611, IMG submission 187693) | Host-associated microbial communities from peat moss isolated from Minnesota, USA - S1T2_Fc - Sphagnum magellanicum MG (SPAdes) (version 2) | ecosystem: Host-associated > Plants > Peat...
GACATTGTAGACACACAAACATAATGATGGCCTCCTTGATGGTGGTTGCAACTATAGCATTTGGCACACAACTTGAGTAAGTACAAAAATATTAAATCAAGCTTTGTAGTAACAAGATCAATTTTTAAAAAACCAACTACATGTTCATCATTGATATCCATTGACAAAAGATATATCAAGACACAATGTCAAGACGAACATAAAGTAGATGAAGAAAGAACAAGCATTGAGCAAATGAAGAAAGCATCAACATTTTGCACGATGATGAAAATATCAACACCAAACTTTGCCAACATGTAGAAACATTTTTGTTGAAATGCTAGTTTATGTACTAGTTAGTAGGTCTAAACAAAGTTAGGTTAAATCAAAACTAGGTTTTAAACCTTAAAATGGTTGTTAGTTTATCACTAGATGTAAACATGTGTCTATACCTTAATGGTAGGTTAATATGTTTAGGGTACTAAACTTGTTTACATGTAATATGATGTCTATACCTTATTAATGTTTAGTAACCTAAAACCTAACGTTGTTCATGCTTAGGAAATGTTGTATTGAATATATTGTAATGTATTAAATCTATATGTACAATATAGATCTTATTAGGTAACAAGTTTAATGTTATTAGTCAATTTTTGGTGGGATGTCCCAACATGGGGCATATCAATCTTCAAAACATTCCAGATTTGGATTTTTTGATAAAAATTAAGTTTTGGTTCAAGGATGTTTTGTCCATGTTAGGAAAATGGTGGGGGATGATGAAGCATCAAAAAGCACACAAAGAGATGTTAAAGCATTAGAAAACATGTTGGAGGATGTTGGAAAATTCTTTTAAAAGTTCTTTTTCAAATGTCAAGGGATGAAAGTGATTTGGGAAGGACATTAAAGGATGTTGAAATTTAATTTTTTTCAAACACTAGGGGATGATACTGCTTTGGGAAGGACACTAAGGAATGTTGGAATATTAAAATATATATTAAAGGATATCGCAAAATGATTGTTTTCCCCAACATTGGGAAGGTTGTGGCTTGGGAATGATGAGACAACTAGGAAGGATACAATGGGATGACACAAACATCAAGAAGCACAATGGGGGATGCTATAAAATCTTTTTTTTTTTTTTTATGCCAAGAAAGATGTTGGGGGTTGATCGCAATGCCATGAAGGACACTAAAGAACATTGGGGGCATTAAAGAGCATGCCAAAAATGATTTTTTTCCAAGCACATGGAAGGATATTAGGGGATGATGGGGGTGTTGGGGAGCATGACAAGGGCATTGGGAAGAACACCAAACACACTAGGAAGAAATCCAAACCTTAAAAAGAATTATCATTCCCAAAGATGCCAAGAGCGACTTTCAATACGTCCTTTGTGGCAACCCTCAATGCTACTTGAAATACATTAAAATAGGTTACATTGGTTTAAAATATGAATCATATTCCCTTTATTTCATGTATAGGAAAATATTCGTTGTGTTGAAAGTTTCATTTTAGATCTCCAATATGAATCATGTTACACTAATATCCTTCTTACTTAGCATAAAGTTGAGTACAATTCCACTTACCTTAACTAAAATTGTTCATGAAACATTATATGTATTGTTTTATTTTCTAGTGAATTTACATTGCACATCTTTTTTTATTTATTTCCCCAAATGCAAGTATGGTCATGAAATGCCTACAAGAAAATCCCTGGCATGTTCCAAAATATTATATAATTCTCCTCTTTAACACTTGTGCACAAGGGTTCATGATCTTGTTTTGGTTCAAATTTGCATTAATTTATTAATTATTTATTTGTGTAATTGAGATGGCACTAAGGAATGTGAACTGTGTTGTTTCATCTTAGTCATCCCAAAACTCTTGCACCCCAATTAGGGAGCATGTGTTTTAAGTTACAAAATTTTGTTGTTGCCAAATTAGTTTGATGAACCATTTGACATACATCAATTAACCATAGGGCTAGTCAAAAGTATATTAATTTTGGTTGATAATTTATACATAATATGTGCATTTGTCATTTGGTTGGCAACAAAGGCATAATAAATTCTTATTTCATTATCATATGAAAGAAGTAAGCTTTGTATTATTATTGCACCTTGTTTTTGTTTGTTAATGTTTCATGAAACCATAAACATATGGGTTTTATGTCTATCAAGAAATGCATGATAAATGTTTTGTGTACATTGGATTAATCCAATCCTCTTTATTCAATTGTTGGATCAAAACTAACTTTGACCTAAAATTAATTGTTAGTTCCAAAAAGTTTTCATGCACATTCTAGAATTTTTAGAAGCTTTTTTGCTTCAATTTAGAATTGTTAAAAGTTTGCCATCAAGATTCAACACTATTACATATTGTGATACTAGTTGTACATCATTTTTTGGGGCTAGAAGCGGGTTGCTCCTAGTGTGTTTTATTAATTTGTATGCACAAAATTAAATGACTTGAATTTCAAACCTTTATTCTTTATGTTTTGCCTTTCCATGTAAATCATCATAAAAAGATTATATGTAAGCAATTTTAATGGTTTGGGCTTCACACTACTTCACATTAACAATGATGATCAATTACATGAGGTTGAGAAATTAATATATTTAAATTATTAAAAAGATAATTAGCTGCCATACATTGAAAATCTAAGATCATATAAATTGTCCATAAAATCATTTCCATTAATTTTAGAATATGAGATTTACTTTTCATCTACTAAAAAAAATTACATTTGTGGTACTTGTGATGTTTTATTGGTGCACTTTGTTGTCTTTAAAAAATAAATTGGGCTTTTCCAATGTCCCCCAATGTTCTTCCTACCATGTTTTTCACAAAAAAATGCCCCACTAATTAAATATTTTATAAAAGATGTCTAGATTTGGGAACATTTGTTAGGTTGATTACACATCTTGGGATATCCTTTTGGGACCTTGGCCTAACAATAATCATAATAGTTTGAAAGCTTTAAAAAATTTAGAAATGTTAGATGAGTTTGGTTTCCATTAATTAAAAAAGAGACCAAAATTGAAGGGGGAAATATATTTTATTGACTTGAAAAGAGAAAAAAATTAAAAGGGAAAAACTATTCACCCATTTTAAAGAAAGGGTGATTAAAAGGGGCAAAATAAAATGTCCACTCCAAAGTCATGTGTGAAGGTGATATTAAAATATTATAGGCACCGCTTCCCATTACAAATTAATAAATTGATTTCTAGAATGAATTTATTAAGTCTTATTAATTTCATAGACATAACATTGATAAAAATAATGTAGACTTGTCAAGTTTTGATGGATATTTTATTTTCATTATTGAATTGAATAGGTTTCAAATTTTTGTTAAAAGATGTCCACACAATATTACAAAAAAATTTAAGTTGAAACACTATTATAAATTATGGATTTTTAAGAAGTTCAAGTTGACTAATTTGTCATTTTTGACTAATGGACATGTACATTTTGATTAAAGACTAATGACTTGAATGACACATGTATTTTTAATTGATTAACTTGATTATATTGGTTTATTTAATTAGATACATTTAGTCAAATTATACATCTTTAATCAAAATGGCCAATGGTTCTTAATCGAATGAAATATTTAGTCAAAATGTCTAATTTTTGTAATCAAATACAACATTGTTTGCTACCTTATTTATTTATTTCTTGTTATTCACCCGCTTACCTACTTATTTACCTACCTATCATAAACCTAGGTTTACCCACTATGTTTAACCATAGATTTTTATCCATTATGTTTAGTCAAAGTCTAGTCATTATGTTTAATCACTAAGTTTAACCTAAGTTTAATCACTAAGTTTAAGCATTAGGTTTAACCTAAGTTTAGTTATTATATTTAGTCAGTAGATTTAACCAAATTTAGCCATTAGGTTTATCAACTAAGTTTAACTATTATGTTTAATCACTAAATTTAATCATTAAGTTGAACTAAAGTTTAGTCATAATGTTTAGCCATTAGATTTAGCCTAATTTTAATCACCAAATGTCACTTATGTTTCACCACTATGTTTAGTGATGTGAAATAAACATGTGCAATAAAAAAACTTAATAAAAGTTAAAGACTTTTGATGGTGTAGTTCATAAGTAAAGACTTGGTTTATCATTGTGAAGGTTTGAGACTCAATTCCTTATACTTGCAACCTATGTACTTGGTTAAATTGATTACTTAAATTTTCAAAGTTGTTTCAATACATTTGATTAATGTAGTACAAAGGAAGCTTCAACACATGTTTTTAAAATATTTAGGTCAAGAATAAAATATTTTTGAATATTCCAAAAAACTATGTACTTTTCCTTCGCAGAATCTTGTTCTTTGAAAAAATAATTTTGAAAAATATAACATTTTTATAGATAATATAATTGGTGTTAAAGATGCCAAGGTAGTATGTTAGCTAATAAAATGTAAATATATAAATGACAATCATGTACAATAAATTATAGAATAAGCAAGATGGATTGTTTTCTTTTAGTAGGTCATATTTAAATAAAGGACAAGGATCACCAAATAGGTTTTAAAAAACATATAAACCATTTATTCCATCAAGTTGTGCTTGTTTTATGGCAACATTTTCATCTTATATCCTCTTTTGCAATGTCCATAACAATTCAAAGGGTTTCCATAAGTTGCAAGGCTATTTTAAATTCATGTAATAAGAAATAAGTAATTTATATATTGTAGATTTATTACAATCTATAATCAATGATGACATTTGTAATGAAGACAATGTTGATCATCTAACCATATAATTAATAATGTTCCAAATTGAACTTTTAGTTAATGAGTCTCCAAAAAACTAATGGAAAGATCACAAATTTAATCCATCATGAATATATTAAAGGATCATTTTTATTCAATAGAAGATTCGTGCAAAAGTTTAAGTTCTATATTTTAATGATAGGAAATTTTGGATTGCCAAACATGCCATTATCCCAATGGATTGTTAGTAACCACTGACTTTGTCATAGGACATGCACAAAGTTATTTAGTATATTTATGCATATTATGTATGCAATCTTGTAACAATGATTAGGTAACATTTTGCATGTATAATGTTTTGTAAACATTCATAAATCCTTTTCAATTTTGTTGAAGATTGATTTCATGAAACAACAAAATGTCAAATTTGGATTTCAAAGATAATGTTATTTGCAATGTACTGCTTCAATCATTATTTGAAAAAAAATCTTCTATATTAAATTGCATCTTCAAGTTGTTTTATCTTTTGCTTCATCTTTTGTTAAATAATTTGACAAATATGTGGGTTTTTCTTTTCTTTTTTGAAAAATAAATACCCCTGTCACTTAAAACATGTTTGTAGAAGTAAAATTGTTTGTTATCATATGGCTTGTGTTAAAGGGTAATGATGTGTTACATAAATCTTAATCAAATTATCAAAACACATAACAAAATATATTTTTAGCCAAAAAAGAAAAACACATAGGACGAACATTGAGAAAAAGATTACATCTTTCTTATTTTGGTTCATGAAATCTTTCAATTGTTTTTTTTCACATAATGCACGCATAATGAGGTGAGCATAACTTGTTATCTAACACCATAAGTGAATGCAAACCACAAATGAAGGGGGAAAAATGTGTGCATGTCCAAACATAAAAAATCCATGACAAAAATCACAATTTATGTGAGAAAAACAAATTATACATAATTTTAATATCCTAATTTTATGATAACCTTCATTTTTGCTTTGTCTTCGAATTGCATAATTTTCATTGGATCATTACCAAATTCATAACGTGTGTTCACATTTGTTCCTTCTTGCCCTTTGTGCATATAATCCCCACATAAAATTTACATAATTGCAAGAAATCACACAAATTCAAACAATTTATGATCTATGAAACAAAAAAAAAGTGATTAGGAAATTGAGTACCATGCATATTATCGAGACAACTTCATCATGGTTGTTTCTTCATGTTAAATATAAATGAATCTTTTCATTTTTAGTTTTTGCATTGTCATTTGTTCCTTTGGTAACAACCATTTGAACAATGTTAACATATCCACATGAAATCTAATTAGACAACACATGTTCATATGCCAATTACATGTCATGTTGAAATAAATAAATTTATGCCAAAGGATAATAATGATATGAAGGAATGTTTGACATGTAATAAAATTTTCTTTATTTGCACCAAGACAAAAAAATTGAATGTTCTCAAAATGCAAAACAGTAATTCATTCATATATGAAGTTGAGACATGAAAGAACACGAAAATCACAAAAAACATTGTTCCATTCCATTCCATTCAACAAGAATGTCAAGTGGTCCATATTTAGAATTGTTGTAGTGATGATCACTAATGGACCCTATAATTGGTTCATATAAACTGATTTTAATTACCATCATCCTTGGAACTTGAAATTTCAAACCTTCATATTTGCAATTTATGAATGTCAAAAAAAATGTTTCTAATTTGTAAAACTTAATATGAACAAATGAGGTGAATAGATACATTATATATGATTGTCACGTAAAGGCAAGTAGGTAAGTGTGGACAAGTGTTCGGTAAGCACTTATAGGTAGGTGCAAATGGATTTTGTTTGGCAATACAATCATCTCCTCAATGACATGGATTTCATCATTGCCTTCCTTGAAACATGTGCACCATGACATTTTTTTTTCGACAAAAATTTGGATTTTTTTGGTTTTTTTATTGTAAAATCAACTAATAATTTTTTTACTTTTTGGGGAAATTTTCACTAAAATTTCAATAACCCAAAATTGAAAAAAAATCTTAATATGTAAGAGCATGAATGTTTTTGGTAGTTTACTTTAGTCATGTAAAGGTCCATTCACACTTAAAGGTAGTCTATCTTTATGATAGGTCATAACAAATGATTATGTTAACATGTTGGAACTTTTCACACTAGTATCTAGTTCCATAACCTACCACTATAGTTATAATGTTAACATTGTTCACATAACATAGCTACCTTCCATGGACACTTGCGCATACATGCCTCCTCCCTACTATTGTTCATGATCATTCTTGGTGGTGGTAGGTGTTCATTAAGATTTGTTTTGGCGCCGCCCACTTTTGGTTCACTTTCTCCAAAGCTCAAGAGCTTTAGATCTTCCTGATGAGGTGATTTAAAAGCAGCAAAATGCATTCATCTTCTACTTTTGAAACATATATTTTTGAATGTCCATTTTTTCTTGCAATTGTTCTTAGACTTTAAATGACCATTGTGATTTCTTGTAGTTGAAGCTCTTCACCTACAAATCTTGGCTTGAGTTACAAATCTGTTAATCTTTTGCTTCAAAAATAGGTCTTTCTAAGTGTCCATTTTTTCACTCAATTATTCTTAGACCTTGAGTGACCATTGCAATTTCTTGTGGCTGAAACTCCTCACCTATAAATATCGGTTGAAGCTAAAGTTTTTTTCATCTTTTATTTTGCAAATAAATCTTTTTTATCTTCCATTTTTTCATGCAACTATTTTTAGACCTCGGGTGACCATCACTATGAGGCCATTGAAAATCATTCTACTTGTTCATTTTCTCTAGTTTGTAATCCAAGCACAAGACATGTTCATTCTAGTCATTTCCAAAGGGAGTTTGCATCCATTTTTCTTGATTTCAAAGGATTTTTTTGGAATTGTTTCCTTTTAACACATGGAAAAACAATTGCAAATTTGTCTTTGAAACATTTTTCAATGCTTTAATTCTTCATAGTTTTAGGATCTCTTCTGTGTATGATTTGTTGTTGAATCAAGACCTAGGGAACTGGGTTAAAGCCATATCAACAACGTGGTGATCTCATTTTCTAATGAGTCAATATGATGATAGGAGATGGATTGAACACTTTTGAATGAATAAATCATTTGTGAAGAAATTAATTGAGAGATTGAAACACAAATTATGGAGAAGCAATGTCGCAACCCCACTTTGGCCAAGTGTGGGGGTGAAGCCCAACACTTGGAAAAGTTGGAGGTTGGGAGTCTTCCGGGACTCCCGAATGTTTAGAGCTTAACAGCAAGGGGAAAAACACCTCGCATTGAGGTGTTCTTGGTGTCATTAGAAAGGTCTTGAAACGTAGATATCGAAAATGCCCTCGCATTGGCAATTTGGACATCTGCAGCCCAAATTATGAGCAAAAGAAGGGCCGAGAATCAAAGTGCCAATTTGACTCCCGACCACTAAAAGTCTGAAATCGACCTCTTCCTGATGCCCGATTTGAGTGTGCGACATGGTGTTGAAAAGATCTCGACGAGGGCTATAACTTTGGTTCAGAGCTCGCCGCGATCTAACTCTGTAGTCGGGAGTTATGGCGGTTCAAAGTTCTGAGAGTCCCGCCGGGACAATTTCAGGACTCCATTTCGGGAGTCCCGGGAATTTGTGCCATTCGGATGTAGCCTCCGCGACCAGCCGCAGATAATACTATATGGGGGAAGGTGGTGGCTTCCCCCGAGTCCGGGCCGTGGTGAGTCTTGTGTGTCCAAGTGCCCGTGACGAGTCCCAACACCAAAGGGTGTCCCGAATGCTAAACTAACCCGATTTGGTTGGTATTTGGATGCAGATTCACATGAGCTAAGCTAGTCCCTCTTCCTAGTCTAATCCCGGGGCTCCCAACTCGACCCTCTACCCCTTTCTAGAGTTGGAAGCCGAGAGCGTGCCACCAAGTTTCAACTTTTCGCAACTTGACTTTGTGAAACCCTCAAGTGGGTTTCACCCCGTGACTTGGGAGCGCATCAAGCAAGACAAGAATTACAAGTGTGCAATTTTAGTCAATATCAAGGTAGCATATTTGTTGTACAAACTAGCCATGTAACTAATTTCCTCCAATGCAATGAACTATTTGCTATCAAAAAATCCATAGTCCACTTAGTCCTTCGAGAGTTTGTATATGCAGTGAATGAAATGTTCGAGAATCAAGTTTGGTAGTTTGAAGGTGACAATATGATGCAAATGATGGAAGGTTTCAAGGATTTGTCAAGCCTACAAGGGATTCAAGGAGCTATTAATGCAACTCAAATACACATATAAAAGCCAAAATTTAATGTGCTTGCAATTGACTATTACTCATTTAGATAAAAAATAACAGTCTACAGTTTCAGGCGAATGTTGATCATAAGAAAAGGCTCATTAACATCTTTGTTGGGGTGCCAAGGTCCATGAATGATGCGAAAGTGTTGCGTCTTTGTTCCATTTATCGAAAGGCTACATGGGAAGAACTGTTTAGTGAGCAGAATTCACATGAAAGCATCAACCCATATGTGATTAATGATAAGGGATATCCTTTACTTCCATGGTTGATGGTACCACAAAAGCAAACTAGTGAAAGGCACTTTGTTTTGCATGTTTTGTTTAACAAAAGACTTTTTCTCGGGTGAAAGTTTTGGTTGAAAATATCTTCAATATTTTGAAAAAAACCTTTAGAAAATTGATGATCAAATATAACTTGAATGTGTTTTTCCTACCTGATGTTGTTGCATGTTGTTGTATCTTACACAACATGAGCTTGAATGGGAAGGATGCAAACATTGATGAACTAATGGTTCAATTAAAAGCTAAGAATCTGGGAGAAAATAAACATGGGGAGATGAGACCAAATTTTGATGATCAAGTAGTTGATCAAGGAAGTGAGCCTACCTTGTAAAGAGGGGAAATTAGGAGTCACCCAAAGAATTGCATTGGAACATTACTTGGGGGACCAAATATTACAAGACCATAGACGATGTTGAAAATATGTCTACAATTTTATTTCCATTGATGCTTGACTTTAACATGGTGCACATTGCATCAAAACCAAAGTAGTAAACTGATACATGAACATTAAAACAAATTTGTGAATTTAAAGTTTAAATGTTAAAGAAAAATTTTGAATTTGAATGCCAAGTTGATTTTGATTTTTGAGTGCCCAACTTTCTCTAAAACTGAGATAATTTCCAATGATTTGATTTTTTCATTTTGCATGCATTTCCTCCTCATATCTGAATATTCAAGTAAGGCAATTGGTGGAGGCATGAGTATTGATCCATTATGAATCACTAGAAGAAAATAAAATATATATGACTCTATCTACGACTATATTATAATCATAACGGACACATATGTCTAAACGGTCTCAAGTCATATCAAATGAGTCATAAAAGACAAAAAATCATAAAGGATATGACATGTATTGATTTGTCCAGATGTTCATTTTCCTTTTTGTCATCTCTATTTTACTTTTGTCTAAGTCATGTTTCAATAATTTGGTTAGTATAACAGTTTTTCATAGCTCATTCTTTTGAAATTATCGCCCTTTGAAGGCAGTTTTGAGTATTGAGGCCTTGAGTAGGAGCTTATAATAATTGGCATCAATCGTCTACATTCAGAAGCCAATTTATTTTAAGTTCCATAGATGACTATGGATTCTATAAGAATTCTACATGTGTCAAAGCTAGTTTTAATCAATTTATCTATAAAGTAGTCTTTTGTGTTCTTCAAGGGATGTGCATCTACCAATGTCATGTGCTTATTTCAAGATAATGCTTTCAATACTCCTTCTCTAGCTTTCTCACATATTATGTGAAATTTTTGCATATAGCTTTTGTACATGTTCTACAAATGCATGAACAAGAAGATATGAACTACAAATGAAATGAGGCCATTCTTGTCCAAAAAAAAAACTTGGTTTGCTTTTGATTGTGTAGGCTTTGTTACATGTTCTCAAGCCGTAAGATGAAGGGCATTATCCTCTTCTAGAAGGTGGGTGTGATTGTGCTTTTAAGTGAACTATACATTAAAGTTTTTTTGTGTAGTGAAATACACCTCGTTCATCATTCTTGTTGGCAGCCAACCTAAAATGCACTTGCACACTCTAAAAGTAGCATTGATCATTGGCTAAAGTCTTATCATACCATCAATGGATTGGCCGTGTGCAACAAGTTCAAGAAATGGATTCTTATAATTCTTGGGCTCAACACAAGACATTTTCATACAACTCATAAAAGAATACTATATACTTAAACCCTAAACCTCACAGATTTCAAACCAATGTTCTATTTTTTTAATCAATTTTATTCGTTGTTGTAACCATGACACATTTGTTGAAAAATTGGGCTTGAAGATTGGAAATTATAATAAATCTTTGTTCCTTGGATATGTGGTTTCCTAGGGTAGCTTGATGAACTACAAATGCATGAACAAGAAGATCTGCTAAGAAGTACATGAGATAAGAACATTATGTAATTAAAATTGCATCACCGCATTGTCCTATAGGACTTGAATTAAGAAAACAATTTTATGATCTATATATCCTTTTGATCTTGATTTGGTTGATCCAACATTTGATTTGTTCAGCTGATTGCCATCCATTAAATAGGAAATTTGATAAATACGCAACATATTATTAACTCACATTGTATCTTTATTTGTAATATGGTGTGTTTATTGACCTAGGGAGTATTAAAAGGGTCACGAATCTGAACACGACATTAAACTCTAGTGATGTAAACCTTGATTACATTTTAAGTCTGGTTGGTTGGCACTTGAAAATAAGAGACAAGCAAAGCCAAAATCTAGGAAAATCTAGGAGTTGGTTTCAACAAGGTGTGATGTAGTTTGACTAGAAGTTTCATTGCATTTTTTGAGTGTGGGTTGTCTAAATGAATTAGTAGCCCAACAATCTTGTTGCCTTGGAGGTACCTGCTGATTTTTTATACTTGTAAATTGTTTGATGGCATCATTGTGAAGTAGATGTCAAGATAAGGAAATGTGTGGGTATTAGCAAAGTTATTAAATTAGTTGCCCCCATTTCCATTTGATGTGGTAGATGTTTTTTTTACAAAGTCTGAATTTTGATTTTTATCTTTTTTTTAGTAGAATTTTTGGCTATCTATCTATATTATATTATTATGGTAGCAAAAATATTTTCATGTTTGATGCAGGTGTATATTCACAAGGACAATTATGGTGGTATTCGACATAACAACAATTTATGCACCTAGGGACAAAGCAGACTATATGAAGAAAAACATGAGATGCAAGTAGTTGAAATGGGAATGCAAGAAATGAAGGCCTATGTGGTATTAAAACCCTTGGAGTTTAAGACCTCTCTTATCATCTTGCATTTATGGCCAATTTTGTCCACGTATTGTTTGTAATTCTAGGAGGTTAATATTATTTTTGTTAGGTTCCAAATGGATTTAATTCACACTAATGCAATGTTGAGGTGTGGCTATTCACACTTTTGAGCCATTTGGCTAATTCTACTACTTCTATTGTTTGACAATTGGTTGACAAGCAACATGATGGAGTTGGTTGGTGTTATTTGGTGTTGTTGACCATGTAAGGGACCAATACAAATTGGAGCAACACTATGGACCTCAAAGTCTACCATTTTCTCACCCAAGAAGACAACAACATAGGGATGATAGGCTATGGATTTGAGAAGAATAGAGAGCTAGGTTGTATGCATTGAAAACACTACATTGTCCCTATGCTAAATGCAAAGGACATACTTTGTGCACAATGGCAATGTGAGGAACCACCTCATACTCAATGGAAGAGATCCTAGTTTTAGAGTGTGGAGGGGTCCAGGAAATAGAGATTCTTCATATGAAGAATGGGAAATTGAATGCAAAAAACCTATTAAACATCAAAAACCTAGAGTTTGATTTGCAGACAAATATTCGAGCCATGGTAGAAGATGTTTTCCAGCAAGTAAATGAACCTATGGCATTAGAAGAAAGAATAATGGAGAGTGTAAAAAGGTTTTTGTGGTTCTTGATGGTGTACAAAAGGAAGCCAATGTTGGAAATGCAAGCAATAGTGAAGACGAACTTCCTGGAAACATTGAAGCGGACCATGAACCTTTAAAAAAAGTAGCATCTAAGGATGCAATGCCATAGGACAATATTTTGATCTAGTGGTTATGGAGGAAGCAATTAAGGAGTTGTACAGAGGTTCAAAATGTACCAAACTAATTGTTACATTACTATTCATGAATTTATGCACAATGCATGGAATCGACAACAAGTTTGTAGATGAGTTTTTCACTCTTTTACGACTTCATTTATTACTTGCAGATAATTGTTTACCCCAAAATTATTATGTTGGTAAAACATTAACTAAATGACTAGATTTAAATTACAAAAATATACATGCTTGTGGAAAAAGGTGTCCTATTTCGAGGAGAATATAAAGATTTTATAAGTTGTCCAAAATGTGGAGCACCTTGGTACAAGGATGAGGTAAACAAATTATACCCCGTGAAAATACTCAGACATTTTCCCATTATTCCTAGATTTCAAAGAATGTTTAGGATGTTTACCATGTTGTTTTCAATGTTATGGCATGCACAAAACAATAGTCCAGATGGACTTATTAGACATCCATGTGACTCAAAAGCATGGAAACATGTAATGAGAGGTTTCTAACATTTGCTTTAGATGCTAGGAATGTGCACTTAAGTTTCACAACAGATGGTGTGAACCCATATAAATTGAACAATTCAACATGGTCCACTTGGCCTGTAATGTTGTTAAATTACAATATTCTTCCATGGTTGACAACAAAGTAGTTCTTTGTGATTTTTGCATTGCTAATTCTAGGGAAAACAATTGTTACATGAGATAATTTTGATGTGTACTTGCAACCTATAGTGGAAGAATTGTAGTAGTTGTGGGAGGGAGTTATTGCATTTGATGTGTTGAAACCAATGGGCTCTAGGACCTTCACATTGAAAGGTATTTTACTTTGGACAATACATGATTTTCTTGGTTATGGTTGTGTTGTTGGGGTGGCACATTAAAAGGATACATTGCGTGTGCAATTTGTGGACTAGGATTTAGAGGTGAACATTCAATTGAACTTGGGAAGCAAACATACACTGCAATGCAACAATGTTACCAGAAAGATACCCATATAGGTTAGCTAGAATGGTAGACCACTTCAATGGGAAGTTGGAAACATGAAGTAAACCACATCCAGTCACAACTCAGGAACAATTAAATCGAGCTAATCACTACCAACAATGGTTCAACTCAAGCAACAAAGAAGGTGATATTGGAGACCTTTCAAAAGAACATGGGGTGAAATGTAGAAATGTGTTGTATGATCTTCCTTATTGGCAAGTTTGTATTATTTCACTCATATGTTTGGGAATGTAATTCCAAACTCAACAAATTGGTAGTTGGAACTTTTCATGAGATCTAACAATGTTGGTTTTGGTTGTTATGATTTGGACAAGACTTGTTGATATTACGAAATACCTTGGATGTTATGCATTGTGAACAAAACTTTGCAAATAAATTTTTAAAAAAATAATAGGGGAGAAGGACTCTGTGAAAGTACGGTGTGATTTATAATGTAGGGGCATTAGACCACATATGTGGTTAATTGCCAACCTTAGAAGAGGTGGGAATATGTTAAAATTAGTAGCCCCATATGTTTTGACAACAACTAAATTCAATACTTTTGCTTTTATCATTGAAAATTTAAAGACACCATTAGGTCACGTATCAACTATGGCATAATACATTAGGTGGAAGAATTTTGAAGGTTTAAAGTCCTACGACTACCATGTATTAATGCAACAAATAATGCCATTGGCATTGAGAGGTTTGTTGGCTCTAGGACCTCGAATGGTAGTCATGAAGATTTCAAGGGTAGTTAGGACGATTTGTAATAAGGTTTGGAACCTTTTAAATATAAAATCCCTTAGATAAGATGTGGTAGTTAGCCTAAACTTGCTGCAAATGCATTTTCCATTGAGTTTTTTTGACATCATGACCCATTTAATATATCATTCAGTAAATGAGTTGGATTTTTGTGGCCTAGTTGCCACTAGAGGGATGTACCCCATAGAAAGGTACATGAAAATGTTAAAACAATATGTTAGGAATATGGCAAAGGCCAATATTCAAGATTTGCCATAAACCTTGCCAACTCATCTTCCAATATGTTAGGAATATGGCAAGCCTCAATGATTGTAGGATATACTCAAGATGGATGTTTAGGTTTTGTCACTAAGTACTTGTAGAGGTTTGAAACTATTCAACAATGCATTTGGGATGCTGATGAAAAAGAAGGAGATGCAAGTGAAGTGCTAGAAGGAACTAGTACCAAATCCTTCATGAGTTCAAGTTTACATGACATTGCAGACCAACATGTGTTGGCCAATATTTCCATCATATTCTATGGATGTCCTTTACATCAACAAGTTGATCATTTTCATTTCATCTTCAATTTCTAAAAAGTTTAAGAGTTGTTATAACATTAATTATGTACCTTTTGCTATTGTAGGAAATGGAACTTGGAATGAAAATCCAACCCAAACACACCTTTTTTTATGGATTGGGTCAAAGGTGTTATCCATGGGCAATAGTTGGATTTGGGCAACCCGGATGGTTTGGATGTTGTGCTATTATGTATCAAACCTTATCAAGTAGCAATGCGATACACCATGATGAAAGCCTATGGTAACCACTTTAGAGTGGAAGTCCCAAAGAGTAGGTTGTTACAAACATCTGATAATGGGATTGCCTCAATGTTCGAGCAACAAATTGTTGATGCCAAAGATCAAATGTCTATCAAATATGTAGGGGTGCTAAAAGACATATTGAAATTAGATTATGGCCATGTGCAATCTCCTAATTTTCATATGTGAGTGGATGAAATGAGAAGACAATCGAGGAAACCCAACATATGTGAGAGATGATGTTGGGTTCCTCACCATCAATTTTCAACATAGGCTATCGATGACATTTGAGCCTTTCATCTTTCCAAGCCAAGTGACGCAAATATTCTTTTATGACAACTTGAAAAAATTGGGATGGAAGGTTGTTTTACAAAAGGAGGCCTATTTTAGGAAAGAGGTTGCAAATTTGGAAGATGTCTTCATCACCAACAACAATGGAACCAGGTGGGCTAAGTGTTCCAATGGGACTATCCCCACCTCCAAGTACACCATCTTTAATAGGTGCAAAATTATTTGAAAAAGACAATCTTTTAGCATGTGCACAATTTTAAAGTAGACAAGTAGGTTATATTATGATCTACATTTCATGAAACATTGACTTGATTTTAAGTTCAATTGAAGGTTTGAAGTTGATAATCAATTTTGCACATTCTTTGCCCATATTTGAAGGTTTGAAATTGAAATGAAAATTTGCACAAACCTTGCCAACTTGTCTTTAATCTATTGAACAAACATCCTTTCATGTAGGCTAGTAATTTACTTTCATTTTAGCCATGGATAATGTTAAAAATGTCACAACAATGGACTCTAGATGTGGGCCAAAATATGAAAATTATCCACTCCATTGGCTGGTAGTCATTTTATAGTCAAATTACTCATTTTTTAGTCCTTTCAATTCCCAAAGAAGTATTGTTCACATGCTCCACATTAGTAAACTACAATCATTTTGTAGTTGTTTGATGTTATCAATTGTCATTTGGTAGTCATTTAAAGACAAAAAGTTTCATGTACATGACCATGTTAGCAAATTATAACCATTTTGTAGTTTGGAGTTAAGTGACAAGTTGTCATTTTGTAGTCATTCATGACATGTTGCAATGTTGTAAACATAATGACATGTTAGACACCCTCAAAAAATTGCCTTGTGCCATGTAATATTCCACCCCACAACTTTCCATATCATCTACCGTATATTCTCCACATCATTTGCATGGTAATTTTATAATCATGATGAAAACAATGAAAGTATGACCTCCCTCATTAACAATACCATGTTATCATCCATTAGTCATAACTATAATTAATTTATGATTACAACTTTTTCCACGTAGGATTGAAAGGTGTAGTCATTTATAAAGTCATTTAAGACTTCTAGTCATTGATTTATTGGTTGCAAAGGACATGATTCCTTCTAGTGAATCCATGGCACATAACCATGCTCAAGTTTGAAAGAATAGTCACCACACTTTTGCTCATTCGATTCACCTTCTTGTTTTGTGTTTTGAAGTACTGAAGCTGTTATTTGAAAGTATGGTAAATGTCTAGCAAGTTGTGTAGCACTGATCTTTTTTGTTCCTTCCACAAGAATATTGTTGTTTCAATTTTTAGAATCCATGGTTGTGTGTTTTGCATGTTTATAGGAAATGAACGCTAACACCTTTGTATGCTCCTAGTTGCCATGTCTTTGCCAAGAATTTGCATTAGCCTTGCGATCTACTTTACTGCCACATCGACCTTTGCTTCGACCGCTTGCTGATCTACTGCCACTTAGTTGTGTGCTTACTTGCACATAAGCTTGAAAGCTTGTTGTTGAAAATTGTGAATTGCTACTAGTGATTGCCAATTTGCTACTCTTGAATGTGTTCATGAATGCATTCTAGATGCCATCATTCAAAGATCCTATGTAGCTTTTACATGCTTCTTCAAGCTTTAATGCAATAGAATTATGTGTTTCAAGATTCGACAAAACAATGCTTCTACCTTGCTTCTTTAAGGTTCAACTGAGCTTGTTTCTTCAAGATTTGGTGGAATAGTGAGTTCATGGAGTTGTGATGCTAGTTTAACACCCTATTTCTCAAATTGTTAGTTTAGTTGTGTTGATAGGGCCATGAACAAGTAGGAATATAGGATTTTGAAAGATTTTTACCTTCGTGCTTGTTTCGTCACATTGGGCTATCACACTTTGATAACTAGGTTGTTAATTTGCCACGTAGGCAATCCACGTTGTCTAACTACCAGGTATGAACATTGTTACCATAAAAAGGATTTACCAACTCTACTATCAGTTGGTGTGAATGAACCATAAGTGATTTATACTTGTAGGTCCATGCACAAAATTGGTTTAAAGATAGGAAAAGGCATGAAGTAAAAACAATTGTTGCAGCCATAGCTTAGTTACATCAAAATTTTAAAACAGTTTTCAACTAGGATTGGGTACATAGGCTACGTAGCTGGGTGTAGCCTAGGGCTAATTGACCATCATGTCACGTTGGGAGTTACCTCCCATCAATGGAGGATGAAAAAGGTTCTCATCTCATCCATTCCCCCAAGAGCTTTTTTTATTCATCATGTTCCCATGATTGTTCCCCACAATCCAAAAACCTTTTTTGTCTACTGCATTTCCAATAGCCGTTCCCTGCAGTCCAAGAGCCTGTTTGGTTCAATGTGTCCCCAATGGCCCCCAATGGCCGTTGCCCACTTCTAGGAATGGCCATTGGGAATACAGTGAACCAAAAAGGCTAAAAATAATAGTATATATGATTTTTTAGAATTATTATTATTAGCTGGGGCCTATGGGGGTAAGCCAACATAAGAACTTTGTCTTAAATTAAGAGTTTTTAGATCAAACCCAAGCTCTTGTGTGTTACTACATCATGTAGTTTTTTGACCCTATTGGTATTGCAATGTTGGTGCAACATCAACAACATATTGCGAAATTCTTGGCCAAAAATTCTAAGGCATGGGAACAAAGTAATCGATTTCATCCACTGTCAAGTAAGTTCCCAAGACCCTATTGGTACCGCAATGCTGGTGCAACACCAACAACATATTGCAAAATTCTTAGTCAAAAAAATTCTAAGGCATGGGAACAAAGTAATCAATCTCGTCCACCATCAAGTAACTTCTCAACACAGTTGTTGTTTCTCATACTGCGTTGTTTCTCAGCCCAGTGGCGCTGGATGTATGTCAGTGGCTGATGGGTAGGTGGGGTAATAAACAGCATTTTTTTAAGGCGAAATTTCATCAAAATTTGACCTGAAAAATAGGATTTCGACCTATACAAATGTTTTTATCATGGAAAAAGTGACCCAAATTCTCCAGATTTCAAAAGTCAATTGTCAAACTTAGAAATATAGAAAACTTGTCAACTACTCTTTGACAATTTTTTAGACTTTTCACAAGATTTCAAAAGTTCGCCACAAAAAAAATTCACTAGTCTGAATGTACAATGTTCCTTTGTGAACTTAGTATGTCTCATTTGCAAAAATAGATTAAACAACAACCAATAGCCAGATAAAAAATAAAGGAATCTCTTGCATAATGATGAAACCATGCAACATGGCTAGGTAATGTGATCTGCAAAATCAATTTGATAATTTAAAAAAGCAACAAAGGCAACCTGTAAATTCTGGCTAGGTCTTTGGCTGTCATCCATACATTCGTTCCATTGTTCAAGCCAAAGTTTTACCACTCTTACACTGATGTCTCTTCTTGCTTCTAGCCAGCATCAATTAAGGATAGGCAAAACAATAAAAACCAAGAACCATGGTAACCGTTGTGGTTAGTCATGACACAATAATATCCACATGGGAAAAAAGTGTTTCATGTCCCTCACCATCCATCCCTCATGGTGCATTCTGGTGACTACTGGTTCATTCTAGCCAACTTTTCATTTTTCCAATGACCCATACCATAAAATGGAACAGTCGGGCCCACTTAACTTAAGGCATAGACCATGAAATATTTTATGTACGGTGAAGTTTCATGCTTCAACAATACTGGAGTAGGTAAGGATTCCAGTAGGGCCCATTTAACTCAGGAATAGGACATGCAGGTTTCCACCTACTGTGGGATGGGCCCGTGTTTCATTGGGTAGTGATGAGGGGTTTAACCAAGGCCCGTTCCAAAGCACAACTGGTCATATTCACTGTTGATTCACAATGCATGTGTGTCCTTCCTTAGCTGTTCATGCTTGTTGTTGCAAGTCAAGCTGACTACACTAGAAGTGGAAGCAAGTGGGCTTCTTGTCGAACCTAGGAAGAAGACTGCTGAACAAGCAACCCAATGGGAGAGTGCAACCAATGTCAAACAACCGGTCCAACTTATAAGGACCTAAGTTTTTCCAGAACATAACAACTTCAGAGGCTTCCTAGTGCAAACTGAGGGCCCCTTACATGCCGAAATTTCTCACTCACTTCCTGGAGCACGGGTCTTATGTGCAAGCACCCTGGAATGGAGGCTTAATGTGATCTGAACTGTCAGATCACGTCCTTTGTTAGTGTAAGGTAAAAAGCCTTAGGGTCGGGGGAATCTCAGAATACGGGCCTGCCTAGGATGAGGCAATGGCCAAGTCTGGCCCCGCATTTTTAAGAATGTACCCCACTCATGGGCTTTAAAGCACAAGGCAAAAATTTATCATGTACCGAACCTATGTAGATCCTGAGGTGTATGCTTTACTTCTCAATAATAATGAGAGGGCTTTGACGCCAATAAGTAGGCATAATAATTTCCCTCCCCAATTTCTAGGAGGGAAATTCATGGAAATAAGGTGCCCCTCCACATACACTACAAATTTTCTTTGAGTGCTTTGCGAAAGGAAAGGCACTACCAGTGCCTTCCAGTATACATTTTCCAGAATGTAAAGCACACTGCTATCCTTTTCACAATGTACTCAGAGGGCACCTTATAACCATGAAAGTTACGATAATGAGTGAGTGGAGGAACTTTTCAGGCATAGAATGTTCTAAAGGGTAAAGCCCTCGGAGGAGGGCATTCTCAGACTAATGGGTCGCCGCCGCCACGGCTCTCCTTTGCTTGGGCCCCTTATTCTGAGAATGCCCTCCCCCTACGGCTTCACCTAACACATGATTAGTATTTCCACCCTGGATTCACATAGGTAAATGAATACTCTATACATTGCAGGGCTGGAAAAAATCCGATTTTTTTCTATTAGAAAATCGGGTTTTTGATTTTAATGAATAAAACCCGATTTTTGCTCTATAAAACCTGGTTTTATTTCGGAGTTGGTCAAGCCCCGGGCCACTCGCACCCCTGCCGCTGCCACTGCGGCAAAGGCAAAATTGAATGTCAAACCCTGGTTATTAATATAACCGCAATAAATAAATCGATTAAAACCCGATTATGATGCTATCCTGGGACTTGGGTTTTATTTAAAAACCGAACAAAACCCGATAGAATAAAACTCGATACTGCCAGCCCTGATACATTGGGTGTTATCCCCATTTGTGCTTCCTTTGCTTTGTCTGAATAGGTGGGTAGTAAAGTAAAACTCAATTGAGCTGGTAGACCACTAGGCATCTGACATAGGAAAAGATGCGAGTGAACCAGAAACTACAATGGTACCTTCACCACAAAAGAGTGATAACAGCAAAAGGACAAAGAAGGGACGGTAGGGACGGTAATTTTAACACTCCCAAAGCTTTGTATTTGTAAAATTTTTTTTTCTTCCAGTGGGATTTCGCAAATTTTGCTGGAAAAGCACAGATGCTACACCGGAACAACAGATTCTCCCAAGTTTTGGCTCTCTCGAAAAAATCACAAATAGCCAAAATTCGTCTCAAAAAATAAAAATAAAATCTCTACTGCCACTTTAATAAAGGTTACTGCTTTTGCTAAGGTATTTATTGGCCAATGGCACCATTTCAAGGCAATAAAAAAATACCCCACTGGATTGGGTTTTCTTTTTTGGGTGATACAAACCTTGTGAGCATCCAAAAGATTTTGCAAAATATTTTTGTAGCTAACTTATTATTAGCGTGAGGAGGAGCGTCCAGAGTTGGAGTTATTTGCTATGAGGTGAGCACATTACTTGCCACTTTGCATTCTTCAGTTTTTCCTCATGATCCATCTCTCGATGTTTGTTTGTTTGTTTGCATTTGAGAGAGGATTTTGTAAAGAGTTCGATAATAGCTGCTGCTGAGCTTTTAGTTGTAGATTCTCTTTCGCCCCTTTTTGCATGCTTGTGCCTACTCTTTTTTTCATCTTTGAATTTCTCAGGCTGTTCTTGCCCAGCGGAGGTGAAACAGCGGAAATTCATCACGATTGATCTCTATTGTCTCTGAAATTGCTCACAAGTTCAACTTACTGGCAGTCACGCATAATATGTTGTCGATAGCTATGGAAGTTTCTGAAGTGTCTCAGTTTTGGCACTTTTTTTCTTGTTTGATTATTTATTGTAGTAAATGGAACACCATTTGTGGGTTAAGGATGGAGCGTTACTGCTTAGATTGTCGCAAGTTGGCAGTAGATTTTTCGGTTGCCAGATTCACCCCACTGTGCCAGGGATCTAATCCTTGTAAGGCTTGTGATTCTTTTTTGGGATCAATTATCGGAAACTTGTAAACTGAAGATGGCGAAGAGAAAAAAAAAGCCTGGATTACAGAAAATTTTGTTCTTGACACTTGTACGATTTCAGCTATTCTGTCTTGTTTTGTCAGGTTCGAACACTAGAGAAAACATGAAGCTGTATGGCGCAGGCACTTCCAATGTGCACCGTGCACTACTCGTCCTGTTTGAAAAAGAGGTAGGTTTTGACCTCATCAGCTGCTGTATTCATGGTCATAAAAATACAAAGTATATAGTTTGAGGTCTCACTCAAAATTTTCAAGAATATATTCTGTCAGTTTTTGTCAGATACAAGAAGAGGTTCCTCTGTGCATCAACTCAAAGGCAATTTACTATTCCTCTTTCCATGTCTGTTCCAGGTGTGGGATGTTGAGCTGGTGCATGTGAACCTTCTTGCTGGAGAGCACTTGAAGCCATGGTATCAGGCTATGCAGGTATACATGGCCTTTCTTTACAATCACAAAAACATGTAAAATAAGTGTTGATAGTAGGGTTTCTTTTGTTCCAAGATGACTTTGTGTCTCAGTAAATTGTATACTAATAACCAAAAGAATCTCAATCAAAGCAAGCAACAAAAGAAAATCTTATTACTCTAATAAGTGGTTGAAGCCAATGTTGTCTGGTCTTAGGTTTTGAAGAGAGCCTCTGGTCCTAGTTTGGGCTATATTTTAATCTGATGGAAGGAACCTCCATTTCCAGCTAGTTAATCCTTAATTTGATGTATGCTCTGCCTAGGTTCTTGGAGTGGTTCTTCATGTTCTTTAAAACAAATCTCCAACTGAGTCTGATGTCACCTAACTACACAGATTTTGAGATGGGAGATTGTGGATATAGTAGATAGTTACAGACCACTCAGGTAGTGGAGATGATGGTTTGGTATGTTGCAAGCGACATTCACAATATTATGGCTGCCTTAATTTATGTATATTGTTTTTGTTTGTTCAAGATTGATCCTTTTTAAAAAAATTACCCTGCATGTGTTTTGCGGAGTTTCTCTCCACAATCACATTGATATCAACATCATCTCGATTCATCTTTGTTCCAAGCAAGGTACTTAGGATCAAAGCTATAATGACTGTAGTTACAACATGGAAAAGTGATTTAACTCCAGAGGAGCTTGTAGCCTGAACAGATGACTGCAACACTCACCACACTTTTTCTTCTTCTGAAGGGATCTAAATTGCTTGGATGTTTGCTTGTAAGAAGGCATCTGTAAATTGAGGTTAGGATTTCTGGTTCTTTATTCTAGAAGTGAAAGTTACAAGGTCATTAGAAAAGGACTTCATTGCTCCTAAAGTTCTCAAATTCATGGCTCTTCTTAACACTACTCAAGCTCAGTCCAAACTGGGCGCATAGGGTTTATGACAAGGCGGCAATCGCAGTGCTTTACTGTAGAGAGTAGTCTCCTTTCTCTAGGTTAGTAGTTACATTCTGTCATGGTTTTGTGTTCCTTATCAAGATATCATTACACTGATGTCCTCAGTCATGAGAGATTTCTTTTCAAGGCAAGTTTGATATATAGTGGACTATGTTTCCCACACCATGACACAAAACTGACATAGGTTACTGGTTTCCATTGGAATCTACTGATTGAGGTTGGATGCTGATGCAGCCATTCCACCAAATACCTCTTCTTGAAGATTGTGACTTTCGTCTTTATGGTGAGGATATGAATCACACTCCAGATCAAATTGTAGTAGTTATACTCATGTTGTAGTGCTTTGTGAATAATAACTCTTGCATATCTGAAATCTCTTTCCCTGTATTCACTTCATTTCCATACATGATCAATCTAACTTACAACTTGGTGGGTTGTGAAATGAAGAGTCGCGAGCTATAATTAGGTACATTGCTGAAAAGTACGAAGGCCAAGGAGCACCCCTGCTGGGAAAGACATTGAAAGAGAGAGCATTGGTCAACCAATGGGTAGAAGTAGAGGGTCAAAATTTCTTTGCCCCATTTGAAGCAATTAGTTTGGAGAGTTTTAAAGCCTTTTATTTCAAGAGACCTCTTGACAAGCAACTAGTTACATCTAACTTTGAGAAACTTGAGAAGGTTTTCGATGTATATGAAGCTCAATTGTCAAGGAACAAATACCTTGCAGGTGACCATTATAGCATTGCAGATCTTGTTCACACACCAAGTCTTCGCAGACTTAAGAGGGTGGAAGTAGATGCTTTTGCAAAGTGGAAGCATGTAACTGCCTGGTATGAAGACATCAGATCACGTCCAGCTTTTCAGAAAGTCCTGGAGTGGGACTCAAAGTGGCCATTTGTAAAAGCAGAATAATACTCTTGCTTCATATCTAATGTTGATGTTTATTTCACATCATGACAATGAAGCCCTAACATCAAGTTACTTTCATATGTGGTATTCATAAGCACCAGAACTTCCATTTTTCTCAATTTCTCCTCATGCCATCTCTAGGGTGCTGTCTTCAAGGAGCTGTTCTTTCTAAAGTCATCAAAGACCTTATTCACTATACCTATGTTGTGTGCCATTTTACTGTGTCTTAAGGTTGAACCTAAAACCCTAGGAGACCTGTGGATGAATGCCAAAGATAATGATGCTTTCTGGAGAATCTTTGTTGATAAACTTGTATTAAAAGATCCAGAGAGTTTTCATGTTATACGGTCAAGTTCTTGTCACCTATATGATCTCCATAATTGCTGGGAAATTGGAATGGTTACATATTTCTTATGAAAGTTCAGCTCCATGAGCTCCAATGTCTGCACAAATCCTGTACAACTTCACAAGAGATGGATGATTTTGAAGAGCTAGTTTGTTTAAATACCACCAAATACATAACAGTCATGGATATGATTCATGATTGGCAGAAATGTCCTGTTATTCTTCCTTTTCATGTCTTTGTTGTGGAGTGCAATCTGTAATGTGCAATTTTGATAAGTGTCTTCCTGTCTGGCTGCCACCATGGAACTCTTTCAATTTTTCACTCCCAGAGACATGCTTGGATGCACCTTGTCCAGACATGGCAGGGTAAGAAAGAGTGCTTGTGCAGTGAAGCAATGTAAATCTTCCATTTTCAATTACAGTAGAGAGAAAATGTATCCTTCCTTCATACCTCATGGTTTCTTTTGTGTCAAGAAAAAGAACCATTATCAGAGACTAAAATATACAATTCAGAGACTTTGTCTGTGCAACAAAGCAAACTGTTTCACAAAAATTTTGAGCCATTCCTCTCCATAACACTTTGAAGGTAAATGTTGTATAATTTCAAGCAAAACCAAAATGAAACATGACAAGTGCAGTAATCACCTTTAGGGTATCAGAGTATCACCTTCATCAGAAGATAAACTCTCATAAGTAGAGAGAAATCTCCATACTCATGATTAAGCAAGAAAGGACAATGTGAAAAACTTTTTGTGGAACTAAAAAAAGAAAGACTTCTAAATGGGGATGAAGAAGAAAAACACAGAACAATAAAATTAGCAGTATGAACAACAGAGACAGCCTCTCACTTGTTCATGGACAATCAACAGTAACTTCTATGATAGTGACTTATCTATCCCAACTTACACCCAGACTTCATCATCTCGTGAAGGTGGGCATAGGCCAGTGTAACCACCAGCCTATGTACAAATTTCTGCTTCAAGTGTAGAAGCAACAGCAAGATTCAGTGCCCTGATACTGGCTAGCACCTAACACCACAGAAGGCAAAAACATAGAGAAAACAGAGCGGGACAAAACAAAAGAGCATGCACAATAGGAAGCAAAAGCAGAATATAACAGACAAATGGGAAAAGACAAATGAGGACCTTCACGAGATGATATACGGAACATAAAAGAAATTGACTGAACAAACACAATATCTTCATCATCACTGAGAATTTCTTCATACTTGTGATTTAAGTCAACCTAAATAGAATTGAGAAATGACCTCATAATAAGGTTATAGATAATTCTGATCTGAACAAGCAAACAGACTACACACATGCAATACTATAAACAAAGGACTCTGCATATTAAAAACTATAGAAAATTCACACATAAATACCCTCATGATATTTGGCAATTCTTTCATGCAATTCCACTTCTTCAACCTTGGACAGTTAGAGTATAAAATTCTTCCTGTTGCCTTGATGATGAGCAATTTCTTCCTGAAACAATTATCAATGCAATTCCCTCTCCTTGATATGTTACCAACCCTCAACAATCACTTCATCATCCTCACTATGCTCCAATTCAGCTGCTTCCAACAGCATGACCTTGTCCTTCTGCAAACTACCACTGTACTCGCAAGCATATTACAAGCATAATATGCTCCATATCCTGACAATGTGAAAAAACTCTTTGTGTGGGTGCAATGCTCTAAATTCTCCATATCCCAGAATGATTGGCTGGTAAGTCACAAGGTTGACCCAAAGAGCAGTGTACTAGCAAGCATATTACAAACATAATATGCTCCATATCCTCACAATGTGAAAAAACTGTTCTTGTGGGTGCAATGCTCTAAATTCTCCATATCAATGATTGGCTGGTAAGTCACAAGATTGACCCAAAGAGACTATTTGTTTGGTGATAGTAGCACAGTCTCTCAAGAAGCAGCTGCAGCTGCGGCTGCAGCTCCACGAGATCCCTTGATTTTGCAGACAGGAAAGGACCCATCATTTTGAAGGAGTTGAAGATTAGACCCTACTTTGAGGTCCTTGAGAAGAATCTTCTGCCCAATATCAAGCATGCTGAGGTCCACTTCTATGAATGGAGGGATGGCATCTGCTGGGCACAGATACTTCACCGTCCTCTCCATTGTATATACATATCCACCTGCATGGAGACAGAAAAATCACAGATGACCAGGGTCTCAAAGTTCTAGGATTCAGATTTTGCTGGAGCTCCCTCTATGAGAGGAGCAAGAGTTATGCATGTACCAAAACATAATGGTTCCATAAAGTGTGAAGATGGGGCCAACCTTTGCGAATTCCTGGGCAGGCATCTTCACCAAGAAATACCAGAGGGACATGTACTTTGAGGCAAGCAGTTGGGGGTGCCCTGATGAATGTCACATTCATGATTTTGTCGGTTCCAGCATGCAAGTGTATCTGAAGCATCCCCAACAAGAGTGAGGCTTGTCAGGTGCTCAGGGCAATATCCCAATAGCTCTGCAAGTGGAAGGCATTCCAATCATGCTCAAAATTGTGCACAAAACCTGCTGATGCTTCAACTAGGGTTCACACTGAGAGCTGGCATTAGAAAGAAAGAAAGTGATGAACTTACAGAGCGGGGCAGGACACGCTCCCTGGACTCCAATTCACCTTCATCAGAATAAATCTCCAGATCAAACGTGCGTGACAGGAAAAAACTTTTGCCCAATTTCTTGAGCAGGCGCTCGATCTGCTTAGTTTCCACAGAGATGAGAACCTTGTTCCCACCCAAATGTCCATTCTCTTGCTCAAAAACAATACTTGGAACTCGACCCGCCCGCCGCTCCTTCTTACTGACAATCTTTCCAGAGCCTAACCTTGGGAAAGCCTTGATCACATCCTCTACTTTCTTCTCTGGCGCTTGAGGAAAGTCTTCTGCATCGAATTCAGATTCCTCCTCTTCAGCTTGGGAGTAAAATCTCCAACCTCTAACAAAAGTAGGGTTTGGCGAATAAAAGCTTGGGCTTGTAGTGCAGGAGTTGCTTAGGGCTCTAATCTGCTGCAATGTGAATATCTGAGGCTTTGGGGCAGCAGTAGCGTAGTGGGAAGCTTGATAGGATTCTCCGTATCGGGATGGAGTGGTGAGTCCTCTTGTGGAGTTGTGACAAGGGCTTGATCTAAACTTGCAACAAAGGCGCCGAAGGCCGATACTAAGAGAAGAGCTCATGGTGCGAGAAGATCAAGGAGGAATCGTCTGTCACTCTCAAAACCTAACTGCGAAGCCCTCACTGTCTTTGCTGCTTCGACCTAAGCCGGGCCTTTTCTACGGCCACCAAACTCCAGCGAGAAAAAGCTCTAGGAGAAATACATTCTGCCTGAGACCCCAGACACACATTGCAATCCTCAACTCCAAAATGACAACCTTCTCTCAAACGAGCATGGAATCTGTAGACACTTGCAAGCAAAATCTCTGGATCTTAGTCGCACACTCAATGACTTCTGAACTTCAAACCCTAAACACCGAACCCTAAATTCGCTCGTCGCTCAGAAAATACCTTTGCTGTTCATTCTAGGAAACTAGATGACAAACCCTTGACGCCGAACGTAACGGCGATGGGTTGCGAAATGCGGACTGGTGCATTTTTCACGGCAAAAATACATCACCGGTTTGCAAGTTGCAAAATTCTTTGTATTGCGACTACTGTTGCTAGGAGGGAATATTCTTGCAACCCCGGCATAGAGTGCGTCGTATATCGATGCCATTTTAGAACCACAAACCGGATTGGAAATTGTACAAGAAAATTGGGGTTTGTGTTTGTCGATGATATGCAAGATATTGGGGAGTACTTCTTGCTTCTTCGGAGTTTCTCGTCTTGCTGCGTGGGTTTCAATACAACTACACTCTGCCAATGCCTGGGCGCTAAATCAGATCCAAAATTACACACTGTCATTTCCTTTTTGTTTTCCAGGAGATGGGATGTAATTTCTTGCAAACAGGGATCAAAAAATGCTTCTCAGATACCTTCCCTTCAAACCTATTGATTGTGGACTTCTTGCCAGGTTCACACAAGTGCTACAAGGCTGCAATGAGGACATGATCAATCATCAATCAGCCTGTTCAAGTTGAGGAAATGAGAATATGTCAATGAAATACAACAGATCATTTGGTTGATGGAAAAAAGAAGTCTTTTGGTTGTAAGTAGGTGGAGATCCAATCATGAACTCCACTCTACTGCTCTAAAAAAAAGAAGATGACAACTTCACATGCAACTAGTACTCAGAAATTTTGCTTGAAGCATCACCTTAATATGGCGTTTCTAAAATCATGAGTAACATGCTTAATGTTTTTTTCACATTTGAAGAAAAGAAGCACAACATACATACATATATGTATCAAAAGTTTCTTAGCCATTCTGCCTCTGCATCATTACTCACTGTCCCACTTTGACTCTAGGACTTTCTTGAAAGCTGTCCGTGATGCAAGGTCATCACACCAGGCAGCAACATGTTGGCGAGATGTTATAAGCTCCCCTGTAACGTTCTTGAGTTGGACGAGAAACGGAGCGTGTAAAAGGTCTGCAAGACTGTAATAATCACCTGCAAGATATCTGTTTTGCGACAAGTGTGAATCATAGATATCCAACACCTTCCCAAGTTTCTCAAGCTGGGTGGCAATCAACTCTTCATTGAGTGATCGTTTGTAAGAGGAAGAAGTAAAAAACTCTTTTGCAATTGTTGTCGCTGGAGGTGCAAAATTCTGACCCTCCACTTCCACCCACTGATAAATTCTAGCTTTCTCTGTCAGTGTATTGCCCAGCAATGGTGTCCCTTGACCATCATATTTCTCAGCTATATACCTTCCGATAGCTTGAGACCCTGGACCCAAACCCACACAGATGCAATCCTCTATGAAGAATCAAGTCACAGCAAATAATAGCACCCACATGATCAAAATGCTCATAAACTTACAACTACAAGACAGACAGACAGACAGACAGACAGACGGAGTAGGACACTCTTATACAAGACATTGCAATCATGATGGTGACTTCCTGGGCTTACCAAAAAGAAAGAATCCATCGTCATCAAGACTTGGAACCTGTCCAAATGGCTGCATTTGCATCCAATTTCAGGGTCAAAGTTATTATGCCCACAACACTGTAACATGGGGTTTTTTCTCATTCATGGAATTCTCTTGCTATTGTAGACTAGTGTGCATCCAGGCTGAGAAAGAAAGTGGACAATCCTTTGTGATTATCATTCTGGAGGTTCTCATCAACAAGGAAGAATCATTCATTGCTTCTTCTCTTGTTTGTTAGAAATAAACCACTATGTCAGAAATTTTGACAGCTTTCAAGAATGGGTGGAGAATAGTCTTACCGCCTTAGCTAAATAATCAGGAGACCTATTCTCCCGAGATATAATATCAATTTTCACCAGCTTGAATTCCAACTACGCAAAACCATTATCAAACAGCAACATCAGGAGCAATTGATGTGGAGAAGCATCGAACATCTACAGCCCAAAAGTAAGAATTCACCTTGATGAAATCCAAACAATTCAAATTGACAGAGATTACAGGCTAGGGATTGAGTCACCCGGGACAGAAATTGATTATTTCCATATTCAGATTGACAGTCAAGAAATCACTAACCCTTCTGCTCAGGATCATCCATACCAAAGTTTGATTTGTTCAAGACACTTTCAAATGGCCAAAAATTAGGATTCTTTTCTTACAGGAGGTTTTCAGATGGTGTGAAATGATTACCTCCTTTTCATAGAGGACAAGCGCAGCCCGCTCGCAGTTGCCAGTCACTGTACCATAAAGCTTGAGCACCATTGCTGCTTGCTTCTGGTTGTAGGCTGTGAGCACACAAATCTCCAGATTTTAGCGCAATGATGATCACTGTTTGGTTAATGCATTGCATCTGTAGACAATTTCATGTGCTCAAAAGCTGACAAAGGGTCCAAAAAGCTCTGAAGGATTCTGCCGATTCTGAAGGATCTTCGACAATGTCAAGTGGACATGGGCATAGAACCATTTGCCAAAGTGCTGATCGCTTGTGCAGATGACTACTCACTATCTAGGACACTTCAATTGACTGACATATCGTTTTTATTGAGATGGGTTTAGACTCTCAATGGACCATGTGCCTTGCAATTCATCGTTATAAATGCGAGCTCGCTCAAACAACAATTCAATAACAAACCTCTGCTCTTTTGCACGAGACTAACACACACCTGTGCTTCCTTTGTGGCGGAGCTTCATTCTATACGTCGATCACACACTCAAGAGGAACCAAACAAATGCAGATGTATAATTTTGCAAACGAAAAATTGTACCTTCAAGGGGGGAGGGATGTAAAAACCGGCGAGCTAACCCGATAGAACCGGATCTCCACCACCAACGTCGACCTTAATATGCAAACCCAGATCAATCAATCAATCAATCAATCAGTGAACGAGAAAATTACATACATTGTAATGCAAATTAGGTGATCAAGTTCGATAAAAAGGACTAGGATTCAGAATCGCCAAAAAACCGACCTACAAAATCGATCTTTGTAACGCTCTCCAGAACAACAAAGAAACGAAGTGCGACAGTCTCAGATTCGGAAATTGGAAGCTGGAAAACAACAGATCATTGAGAGTTGACGGCTGGAGAGATGGCTGAAGACTCGAAAGACAAATCCCAAATTATATAGTGTGGGCTGACTGACTGCTATTGCTTGTTGGAGAAGCTGCAAACGAAGCTTCGGAAAGCTGGCGCCCATTTTGGACAGTAACTTGTCTGCCGTGAACCACATGAACGCTAAGGTCACGTGGATTTTTATTGTAACTGCTGGTCAAATGTTCTGGTGCACTATCCACCGGATGCCCGTTATGGACTCAGTCGTGGAAGAATGGCAGCTGAGTTTTTAATCTGGTTTCACTTTGGTACCCCCTTCTTCTGTAAGGACTAGGTCCTAATTTTTGGTACAGTAAACTCTCTCTAAACTAATACTGTGTAAACTAATGTTCTCTCTTAACTAATATGCGGGCACAGGCTCGTGGCGAGCCTCATACTTAATCTAATAATTCTCCATAAACTGATATTCAATATTTTTTTTTCAGTCCCATAGCATTTTATAAACTAATATATCATACATATGGCACCAAAAAAGCGATGAAATAAGAAGAAACACCTTCGATTTCGCAAGGTTTCATTACCTTCCACAATGATCCACAAGGTTCCGTTATCTTCCCCAATGATCCATGACCTTCTACTAACCTCCATGACTTTCCATGCTGCTCTGGCAGGTTCCGAAATGATTTTTGTTACCCCATGTAATTTGTGTAAACTAATATCCTCCATAAACTAATATTTTCCGGCTGGTCTCAAGGATATTAGTTTAGAGAGAGTTTACTATAGTTCCAAATTCCAGTGACCAGTACAGGAGGAACTGGTATAGGAGGGATTTTCACGAATCCTTCGTACGGTTTGTCCATCCACCATTCCAAAGACAATTTAAAAAATAATTACCTCATTTTCAAGCCTAACTGTTTCGTTTCGTTTTTAATAATTGCGTTCTTTTCCTTATGAATTTTCTTAATAATTATCTCTCACCTTTCTTAATAAATATCTCCATCTTATAACTATCTTACTCTTTCCTCCTATCCACCAACATGGATTTGAGAAAACAAATTAACATGTGTCTTTTCATGTTCATGAAATGTATATCAATTTAAATTAATTTGACATTGACATAAATATTGATGAATTATTGAAAATCATATGAAAATGTAAAAATAAATAAAATAGTTGATTGTAACTAGTAGTGCGTAGCAATGTGAAGCTCTAATTATACATAACTAGGTAGGAAAAGAATGACTACTTATCAACATTTTTAATGTTATATTTTTGAAAGTTGTTTGACAATTGACTGGGTAGAATGTGTAATATGATTATTTGAAAATTTTGGAGTCGAGCAAATTGGCTAATTAAAAAACTTTTTATGATCATGTGATTCACTACCATGGTCAATCAAGAACAAACTTTTGATGACTGAAACAAAATGCAAGTTATGTAATTTGGCTATTGTGATTATTCTTAGAACAAGCATTTGACGATTCACACACATTCAAAATGCTTAGAGGTTGATGATCAACGTATTATAGAACTTGGAAAAATGAGTCGGATGCACATTCACTCATTTTTCCAACTTCTACGGTACATTGATCACCAAGTCTTGATTCTTTAAGCATTATAATGAGCAAAACAAAAAGAAAAAGTGGCTCAATTGCAAAAACATTGTCAAGGGAGGTGAAACCAAGTTTGAAAAGAGATTTTGCTCATCTGCAATAGTAGTGGGCTTGCACTCATTTAAAAACAAGGTTAGAATGTCATGAGAAGAAATTGAACCTTCATCTCCATCCATGAGTTAGCATAAACAATATTTATCTTTTTTATCAGGTCAAGTGTCATTTTGACCAACAAGACTCTTAGGTACTTACATAATATAAATATTCCTTGTCACTTTTGACTAGGTCAACAACTATTGACACTTACATGGACAACACTGGTTTGGACAATTCTACATCTCCTAAGTCGTACATGGACTTCTATTTACATGTCAAACAGATCCATTTAGTGGAATTTGGAATTAGGTGATTTTGAGTTCAATATAGGATTAGGTTGAAGTTGAATTGTGAATGCAGTGTATGTGAAGTCTGTATGTGAAGTCCTGTTTATGCATTATGCACATATCCAAAGAGCCTAAGTGATGAGCAATTTCTCATGTTCTCTTGTGTGAACCATTCTTCTAAATTTAATGGGATGCATAAATTGTTTGAGAATATTGTAATGCTACGGGATGATGATAGTTTTGTTCATGGTGCAGTCACATACCTTGCTTTTTACATCTCTTTTCTTTGTTCAATCACAAACAATGATTCTCATGCTTTATTTTTTCATACCAAGTCATTTGAACTTTTCCATGGAACTGTTTAGGTTCATATTTTGTACATAGCAAATGCTTGACCTGAGTGTGTCGTGTTACATTTTATTCCAATGAATGAGGATGGGTTGAATCTACATGGTCCCTACCAATGTTGTGTGTTTAAATGTCAATAGTTGTATATATGATGTGTAAATCTCATGTAAGTGTATTTATCATTCACACTTACTTTTCCAAAAAATTTACACTTACATTGTTGCCATGTATATATACATATTTACATTTACACAGCCCATGTAAGTGTTTTGGGGTGTGTAAGCGTATATATTTTAGAGTTATCCATAAAGTCATCTTGTCTTTGGGCCTCCTTTCCTCTCAAAACCCATGTTTCAATAGTATCTGTAAAGCAAGAAAATTTATTAAATCTGGGTATAAAATGTTGAAATTCAACATTACATGGACAAGGTTTGAGAGTAATTATAATGGTTGTACATGTAAAAATAATGAAAATATATGTATCAACAGTGTAGGTGCTAGAGAAAAAGGAAAGACAAGGTGAAATTCAATTTACCACAAAAATTGATGGTTTTGTGATTTTCACAACCCCTTGAATGTTAATGTATTTATTTTAAGTTTTCTTGTTTTTGAATCTCATATTGTTTATGACCAAACTTAGGGTTTTAGTGTTGTGTTTTCCTTACTTCACATATAATTCCGTTACATACCCTTAATGACCATGCCTCCTTGCAAATCCATATTAATCAAATGTTGGTGCATGTTTTGATGATTTTTCTTTTACAATGGGCCATTTGGTTCACTTATCACAAAAACATTATGAAATCCCCCCTCCCCAAATAAAAATCACCGTCTTCACAATTTTTATACACTTACACTCTTTCACAAGAACATATAAAATCAGATGAGTGTATTTGTTTGACACTTACTCTATTTTACACAACCGCATAAAATCATATAAATATATTTATTTTTACATTTACACTGTTTTACACAAAATAAAATAGATTTACACAACTCTACACTTACACCCTAAACATTTTGTGTTTTATATTTATATTTACACAAACATAAATGGATATTAGAGATTTAGACTTACACAAAGTGTAAATAAATTTCATTATAGGATTTACACTTACATGGAGTGTAAATCCCAACCCATTTACACACACAACACTGGTCCCTACTCCTGAGGCATTGCAAGGTATATAGCTGACAAGTTTGAGAAACAAGGCACAACATTGCTAGGCATATAGCTGACAAGTTTGAGAAACAAGGCACCAACATTGCAAGGCATATAGCTGACAAGTTTGAGAAACAAGGCACACCATTGCTAGGCACAACACTGAAGGAAACACATGTTGTATCCTTTTAATGGGAAAACAAGAAGGTGACTATATTCAGCCATGTAACCATGTTGTATGACTGGGAGCTTTACCATAGTATTTTTCACAATCTGGATCATGGAGGAAGGGCTGACTCCATCAGTCTTTTTAAGGCTGTCTTGGATATGTATGATCAGCACTTGTCAAGGACAAAGTATTTTGGAGGTGACCATTACAGCCTTGCAGACCTTGTGCACATTCCAAAACTACTGAATTCACAGGATTGACAAGGAGATCATCACATCCCAAAAGCATATTGATGCCTGGTATCAACGCATCACATCTTGTTAATCTTTTGAGAAACTCACAGACATTAAAGTTGATGCTGATGCACAATATGTGGAGATTTAACTAGCTTGCTGATTGTTGAAGTTTCTGGATCTGCTTGATGATGTCCCCATTGAGGTTAGAGTGCTGTTCTTTTCAATCCTATTCTTCCCAATTAAATATTACTGACCTACGTAATTACTACCCAAGACATTGAAAATCTCTGGATTTTGGACAATTTTCATGTGCTTCACAATGTCACAGCAACAGTTTGCACAAAACTATTATGTGAAAAGGCATTAATGCTCTAGCAACACCTTATGACTCATCACAGATCACACTTATCTGTGCTATTGACCAATCCAGTGGTAGAACAGGAGCTGTTTGATTTTTTGTTTGCAATGTTGAATGTCCATGTGTACGTTTCTGCCAGACCACTGACCTTACATGTCAATATCCAAATGTAGAACACCTCCATTTTCTTCTGCAGCAAGAGGCCTTCACTGCCAAAAAAAAGGTCATGCACACCATTATGAAACCTAAAACATCCCGTTCACAGACTCCATAACCAATGGCCAATAGAAACAGTCTTTGCTGGCGACAATTTTGCACTCATCAACAAACATCTGGGTTGCTCGGTCTTTGAACAATAATGTTACCTGAGTGGTTGTGATTGTACTATGGTAGGCATGCAAAGTGCAATGTGAAGAAGAATGTGTTGACCAGATGTGGGGTGTGGCAGTTTAGGGAAGATGTAGTTGACACAGCACTGTGACTCAGTGGTACACACTTTGAGGGTGGACAATGAACATGCATCCTGCAGTTTCAGTTACTGATGAAGGACCATTTGAAAATTGACGATAAAGGTCCCTCTGAATATAATGTAATGCAAAGCCTTCCCAACAACATCTCTGACAAAGGCTGTCCTCTCCAGGAATTTGATCTGCAAAAGAGGGTTTACAGCTTTTTTCTAGGACAGCTTTATCTAGCCTGGAAAAACTCAGCCTTCTCAACGTGTTCCCTGGTACAGCAAGTGCAGGCCTTGCCAGACTTAACACCTTCCTCCAGAAATACACAGCAGTAAGTTTTTCACTTCATCTGCCAAGTATACTCCTTTCAAATGGCATCTGATCTTAAATGCATTAGTGCAATCCCTTGGTATTGAATCCCAACAAGGGTACTGGTATGAGGTGTCCTTCAAAGCAAGAGGTATGAAAACCAAGAGGGCAGGCAACATCAAACACCAAGCATATGGGGAAAGAAGAAGAGTTAGTCAAAGGTTACACCAGCATGCTGGAAGCTGTGGAAGATTACAGTCTTATAGGTTGTCATGAATAATTTATAGGTTGTGCCAATTTTTCAACACCCCATAATTTCATTCACAGAGATCAGAAAGAAAGTGTGAATGGATGAAGTCAACCAATATGTAGATTTCTGAGGAGAATATACACTGGCACAAAATTGCTATGATCAATTTGCAGTGTTATGAGAGAATGTGATGATGAACCTGATTACATGCAGCCTGAGATTCCATGGCAATAGCTCCTCATTCAGTTTGGGCAGAGGAAGACATTGAGGAAGAGCTGTGGGAGCTACAGAAGGCAATAAAATTATGATCCCTAGCCAGAGTCTGCTGCAGAAATCAGACTTTAACTTTGTACAAATGGTTTAGACAATGCTTGTGAGAGATCCTCTCTAGAAGGCTCTTCAGGCAAGCATCAAGTTGTCAGTGCATAATGTAGCCAGAAAAAACCACCCTGTGCAGCTATTGTCCTGGAATGCAACACATACAACTAATTCACCAAACTTGAAGAATAGAGCAGCATATGAAATGACAAATGCAACAGACAAGCCTAAAGGAACAACACCTTGGAATGTAAAAGAGGATGATCTAATCTTGGATTGTCATACTCCTCCTCTGGAAGGTTTGGACATGGAACTGGACAACATAGGATTTTGTTGCCATAACTTTAGTGAGGAAGAATCAAGATAAAAGAAACTCATCCAGATTTTCTGGATTTCTTAGATACTCTATGCTCCCCAGGAGACTGGTCTGCAGCTCGTTTCTTTGTCTTCTTTTTCTCTTTGATCTCTTGCTCGTTGTCAACATGGACACTACCATACCCTCCTCTCCCTCTTTCATCACTCTTACTATTCAAATGACCAGCATCATCCTCCCTGTCATCAGATCTCTCCTTGGTCAGGAAATTATCTTCTAGAGGAGGCTTTTCCTTGTGCTTTTTCTTCTTTTTCTTCCTGCCCTCCTGATCTGCTGGCACTAATGTAACCTTATCAATCCTCTCTTCATCTTGAGCCTTACCTCCTATTGCTGATGCTAAAACCCCTTCCAAAGCCCCAGTTACTGCTTCCCTTGAAGCTTCTATGAGATTTTTCTTCTTCTTCTTCTTCCTTTTGCTGGCATTCACATCGTCCTCATCAGCAAACCTGGAACTTCGAGTGCTTGCAACCATATCAGCAGCCTCAAACTCATTCTCAGAAATAATTTCCCCATTCGACCGCTTGTCAAGCTCATTAGGAAATGCATGTTCATCCTCACGACCAAGAAGAGCTTCAAACTTCATCACCGCTTGAGCATTTTCATTTGCATTCTCGACCCCCAATTCGAAATCTTCCACCAGCTCCTCAGACTTGGAATGTCTTGGATCCGGAAAGCCTTGATTTAGGGTTTTTTCACCTCTGGAAATAACCTCGTGCAGAGATCGAGAGACGTTTTCTAAGTAGCCTTTGACAATGCCTGATTCTGCTGCCCCCTCACTTGACAAAAACCGCTGCAGCATCCCTGCAGCTTCTTGCAGCGAGCATGGTGCCGATGACAGAACGGTGCCTCTCACTGGCAATGGTGCAGCCATACCTTTTAAATCCTTTTTCTCTTAAAAGCAGAAAAAGGCACACCACTGTCCTTGTGCACCCAGAAAAAAACGCATGAATGTTTACATTGTACCTGTAGGAAACATCACTGCAATGTCTACTAAACGGAGGAAGAGAAAAGGACAAAAAACTTCACTCCACTGCAACCCTAACCATGATCTCAACCCTAAAATACTCCAGTACCAAACTGTGAAACCCACATACTCTGTTTTTCTTCTCCTTGCTCACAAATCTCTCCATAACTTCACGTGCACCTCCTTACAGAAAACCAAAACATGAGTGAAGAACGGGGAAATAAAATAGAGAAACAAGCGTTGTCCCGAAATTCTATTCTTCCGAGACAGAGCTCGAAGCGCCCACATGCTAAAAAAGAGGCAAAGGCTCTTCTTCTCCTCTTGGACTTTTATGAACTCGAGATTAAAAACCGACGTTGCACTCATGCAAACTCCTCGACAACTATTGCATACAGGGATTCGAAACACTTATAAGCTAATCGCAGAAAATTAGGGAGAGAGAGAGAGAGAGAGAGAGAGAGAGAGACGCGGAGAGACACGACGCAGAGAGCATGTTGTGTCTGCGCAGAGGATCCCAAACCCTAATGTGTGATTCCACAGTCGACCAATCAAAACAGCTGCCATGCGGCAAGCAGTGTAGAGTGTGAAAGGAGACCTCTCCCCAAAAGCGATGGCCCCTGCGGATTGGTTCAAAAATGCGAATTGACCGAGTGCCCACCTCAGAGTTTAATGTCGTAAACAATTGGAAACCGGTGCCACATGGCAAGAGATGTAGCCTTAATGGTGGTTTCCCACCGCAGTATGAAAAGCGCAAACTATTTCTCAATGTTTTCTTTAGTGTTTTTTTGCACCCATGGACATTGGGTACTTATTGAATTTTGCAGTCTGTTTAGGTTTTGTACTAAGGGGTGTGTCACACTGTGGCCTTGCCATTTACATGAAAAAGTATCTTAAGGCAAAATAAGAAGAATTATGGAAACTCAAATATTTCACCATGCAAAAATATAATCTTCAAAAAATCCTCTAAAAAAAACCAAAATCCATCAAGATATTAGAACTCTATAATTAATCTCAAGTTTCAACACAAGCCAAAAAATCATCTTTCAAAACTCCTCATATAAAAATAGACCTATTACCTAGAGGCCAAAATCCCTTAAGCTACTATAAGGAAAACCTAGACCCTTCACTATGTACAGAACCAGCGGGAAAAAAAAAGGTTTTAAAATTTTAAAAAATATAAAATTAAATAATAAATAATAAATAAATTATTTTTATTAAAAAAAAACAGCCTGATGGGTAACTTCCAAGTAACTTTAAAACGTGTCAGACGTTTTTTCTCCAGACTGTCCATGAAAAAGGTTTTCTTTAGGCAAGTGAGAGACCCCAAAAAAATACAAAGAAAAAGAAGTTGCAGTGCTTTGCAATGCAGAAAAGAACAGCATAAAAAGGATTTTATTTTTTATTTTTTTCAATAAGATTTCTTTTAATGGGTTTTTGGGGTGAACCCCCTTAGACTTCTTTTTTTTAATTTTAAAATTTTATTAAAAAAAATTTTGGTATCTGTTTTTAATTTAGAATTTTTTTGGATTCTTGCTATAAAAAAACACATGTATTTCACACTGCCAAAATCAATGTATGCATGGTGTATATGGTTAAACCTGGTATTGACAATGGTATCAATGTTATGAACATGGTTCTTTTTGGTTGCAAGTACATCTTCCAAGTAGGAGAAAAAAGTGGCAAAGTGGTGCCAGCTTAGAGTTTAAACTTTAGATCCCAGAGGTTCCAATAACCATAGTTTTTTGCACATGATCCTAAAACAGCATATGGAAAACTGAAGTCAGGTCATCAATGGGCATTTACAAAACTTGATTCCAAGCTGGAATGAGAAAGTTATGATCCTCAAAAGTGATAGGCATCTAAATGTTTAGAAAAGCCAACTTAGAACACATGACATTCCTAAATTCATGCACTTCACACCTTATGAACAAACACTTTAAATCCTAATATGAAAATTATTCATCTCATCACCAACATGAAAAAAATTTAAATAAGTTTGGACTTTTTAAAATTACCATTCAAATTTGAAAAATGTTTGCAATAAGATCAAAAAAATTTCGATATACTTGCTGAACGTAACAATCGCATAGTAGCTACACAATCAAAGGTGCATTTGAATTTTAAAATAAAAGTCACCTTGAATAGCCCTAAACTTAACAACCGCCATAGTGCCACATGGGGCAATATTTTATCCTTTGGCTGTCATAGTTGCAAGTCTTGCTCTTCAAACCAACATTGGTTTCCTTCGCAAGCTCCCTTTTTCTGATCTTTCCCAAGCTCCTTCGCTTTGGTCACTTCGAAGCTCTTGCGCTCTTCCTCCTTTTCTACCTCCTCTCCTTCATTTTCTTTAAGTACACATCGGACTTTAATAGTACCCATTTTATGGGATAATGAGTGAGGCACGTGGCAGGCTGACCTTGTTTTACAAAAGGACCAAGTTTCTTCCATGTAACATTAGTAACAACATTAGTAACAACAATGGGAGTTGATGTTGCATTCACAACAACAATACCATTTGTTGCACTTGACAATGAAAAATGAGCAACAACAAAAAGTTTATTCTTGCCATTCAATATACTTGCTGGAGGAGCTATTGTTGGGAGTCCTCGTCACCACCTGTGAACTCATTTATGCTGATGTCTTACAACTTCAGTTGTTTTCGACAACTTCACTCATTGCTAACAACAAATTTTTATTTCATTGAGGTTTGAAAGCTTATGATTTTCATTGGTGCATCTATGTATTTTCTGATGTCACATATTGTTGAACTTCTTCTCTTACTTTGAAAACATCCACCATTAATGGAAGCATCACAAATCATGATGAGTCTTGTGAGGACTCAAGAGATTTCCTCCAATTCAGCATGTTCGAACCTTGATTGATCCATTGTTGTTACTATTAACATTGACAAAAAATTTCATTTCCTTTTTGGTTCTTCTCGTCTCTTCATGACTTTGGTCCATTGCAACCTATTCAACCATGCAAATAAGGACATTCCTTCCAATGATTCACTACTCATTCCTACCATCAGCTTTTTCATGAATGTGTCAAAATCTAGGATGGGTTATTGTTCCCATAGAGTCTACTGATCTAGGTGTGGTTATGGTGTGTTCTTTATTACCTTGCACATCAAGTTGAGCTCCAACACATGTGATGATTATCTCCACTCCACCAACACAAACACAATAGACACAATAATAGCCACTTGTTCTTTCACTACCTTAAAATTTCATAACTCTTGTTGTAATTCTCCTCATGTCAAGATGGGTGTAAAGTTATTGTGGTGGGTTGAGTTTGATCCCTCCATGTGCATCTTTGAACAATTGTTGGTAGAGAATGGAATGGATTGATCCATGGTTTCTTTGCATTTAAGGAATAATCAATACTCTTTTCCTATTTCTTGAATGTAGGGATTACCAGAGTTGTCCCATCTCTTTGACAGTTTGAGGTGATGATAATCAATGTGACATCCTCAGAGTTCTAGTCTACTTCCTAGTGGTGGTGGTGGTATATGTGCATGCTATTGTTGTTTAGATGGTACAAGGTAGTTTAGAAAAATGGTACCAATTCCCATTTCTTTGCTTCCTCCTCTTGTTCCTATTATACGACTAACAAAATTAGTGGAATGAATGCAATAGCTACAAAATTCTAATTTGATTTGCAAAAATTTTGATCCCTACTACTTACTCTATCATCTCCACTTCATAACCTAGAGGATGAGCTTAAAACCCTACTTTGAAATTATTGTGGAACATTTCTTTAGAAGCCTTGATTGCAACAATAGACCATGCCTAGTTGAACTTAGTTTTATCTTGCTTTTCAATGTTCCTTTGAGTTGTTCACTCCTCTTGTGTAAGTGTATGGTAGACCCTATTTGACCTTTTCTCCTCCCTTTCATTTGCTTTTAGTTCTTTAATATTTTTTGCAACTTCTTTTTCCATTGCCCTTTGTTTCAATTGTACTAAGTATTGGTTTAGTGTGACCACATCTGAAATAGAATAATCTACTAGTGGCTCTTTGCCATGCATTTTTTTTCTTGGCAATCTTGGCAATGTTAATAGGTCAACTAATGTAGGAGGTTCTAGGGAAGGTTTATGGTATGGTGAGTGCCAACTGCCAGCAGGCTGTGCATGCCCTCCATGAAAAGGAGGTAATCATTTGCACCATCTGAGTCTACCTGCTGCAAGGAAGAAGCATCCTAATTTTTGGGCCATGTAAAAGTGTCTTAAAAGAATCAAATTTTGCTATGGATGATCCTGGGCAGAAAGGTTAGTGATTTCTTTCCTATCAATCTGAAATTTGAATATGCAAGTAAGCAATTATTCTCTGACGTAGGTGACTCAACCACTAGCCTCTGAACTCTGACAGTTTCAGTCGTTTGGATTTCATCTAGGGAATTCTTACTTTCAGGCTGAAGATGTTGGATGCTTCTCAACATCAATTGCTACTGATGTTGATAAATGTTCATGGCTTTGTGTAGTTGGAATTCAAGCTGGTGAAAATCGAAAGCTGTCTCAGGAAAACAGGTTGCCTACTTATTTAGCTAAGGTGGTACAACTATGCTGCACCCATTCTTGAAAGATGTCACAATTTCTGAGATAGTGGTTGATTTGCAACAAACAAGAGCCGAGGAAGCAACAAATGATTCTATCTTTTTGTTGATCAGAATCTCCAGAAGGATAATCACAAAGCATTGTCCACTTTCCTTCTCAACCCAGACATATACTAGTCTACAATAGCAAGAGAATTCCATGAATGAGAAAAATCCCATGTTACATTTTTGTGGGCACAACTTTCACCCTGAAATTGGATGCAAATGCAGCCATTTGGGCAGGTTCCAGGTCTTGATGTTGATGGCTTATTTCTTTTCACTAAGCCCAGGAAGTCACCATCATGATTCCAATGTCTTGTAAAAGAGTGCGCTGCTCTCTCTCTCTCTCTCTCTCTCTCTCTCTCTCTCTCTCTCGTATTTGTAAGTTTATGAGCATTTCGATCATGTTGATGCCATTTATTTGCTGTGACTTGACTCTTTACAGAGGATTGCATCTCTGTGGGTTTGGGTGCAGAGTCTCAAGCTATCGGGAGGTATGTAACTGAATATACAATGGTCAAGGGACACCATTGCTGGGCAATACACTGACAGAGAAAGCTATAATCAATAAGTGGGTGGAAGTGGAGGGTCAGAATTTTTCACCTCCTGCTACAGCAATTGTACTAGAGTATGTTAATTCTTCCACTTCCAAATGGCCACTAAATGAAGAGTTGATTGCCACCCAGGTTGAGAAACTCAAGAAGGAGTTGGATATGTATGATTCACACTTGTCCAAAAACAGATATCTTGTGGCCGGCCATTACAGTCTTGTAGACCTTTTCCACACTGCACTTCTCATGCAAATCAAGCACCTCAGAGGGAGCTTATAGAGCCTCACCTATATGTTGCTACCTGGTGTGATAACCTTGCATCATGTACAGCTTTCCAGAAAGTCCTAGAGTTGACATGGGATACTGAGCAATGATTTGGAGGAAGAATGGCTGGGCAAGTTTTGATACATAATACCTGGACATAACTAGCACTTGCTGAGAATAAAGAAAGAATATGTTGAACAGAAGAAACAAACCTTAGTTTTCCTCTAACAATCCCAGTTCAGTAGGAATAATCGACTTGGGACTCCTGATGTAGTTGTAAATTGACTGTAATTTTCAGACTTTATCATGCCCTTTTAGTCTTTCCAGGTTCATGTCAAAGCTTGAAGCTTTAAGTACTTGCATCTGAAGTTAGCAAGGTCAACTGTGTAAGTCCAGATTGTTACTAAAGCAAGGGATGGCTCTATGGGTGAAAATTCAAGACTGAATGACATCCCAAAAAACTTCATGATTGATGAGCATGAGAGATATTCTGAAGGCTGAGTCACAAAAAAATCTGTCAAAAAGCTGGATCAAGAGAATCATATAATGCAATGGACAAGATTGGGAAAATGGAATACTAAATTCAAATTGTGACTTCACTTGGGTCTCAAGAGTCTTACAAGAATGGGAGCATA